>Ga0208181_1000050_pt1 | contig 124956 bp, 104 predicted proteins | sample MalvirDeepMed_s6_FD_184244 | JGI IMG/M metagenome (GOLD analysis project Ga0208181, IMG submission 184244) | Marine viral communities from the Global Malaspina Expedition - Malaspina viral metaG DeepMed_s6 (SPAdes) (version 2) | ecosystem: Environmental > Aquatic > Marine > Oceanic | place... | reverse complement strand
TATTCCAGACAGATTCTTGCCGATACAGTGCCATGCCAACAATTGACCAGAGTACTGTTTCTAAAGGCAGCCTTCGTTTACGAATAGTAGCGACACCTGCTTGTTCGAAGCCTTGCTTAATAAGCTCTGGAGAAAGAAGCTCCGCATATTTTTCAAAGGTGTGAAAATTGTCTGAAGACTTAAAAACATTCGCTAATTCGCTTTCAAAACGCATAAAAAAATCCGATATCAGAACCTGATATCGGATTTTGAACCGTTAAAAAGATCGGTCAACCGATCGTTAAATTATTTCTTAACTGATCGGCATTACACCCTTGGTGCCCTTTACTTTACTTAGTCTTCATTGCCTAGAGGTCGATATTGTAACGAGAACCCAAGCCAGGACCATATACGATGGCGTTTAACAGTAAACGGTTAGTGCCTCGTGATGAGCCTCTAAAGTTGGGCTGCCCTGAAAACAAAATTACCTGCCCTTTACCTACCCGTTCGCGAGTCAGATAGGCCGTGTTGGCAATACGTTGCTGTGCTTCAGGCCACACTAAACCGCTCATTCTTACATTAAGGGTTTTACCTTCTGGAAGGGTAAACCAGCGGCCGGTACTGTTGTTACCTTTTGCTTCGTCCGTTTTTTTCGCCGCTTTGTCGTTGGCATACACGCCTGCTCTAACCACGGCCTGACTACGAGAGTCCGACATTAGCAAAGGCTGGCTGGAATACATCAAAGGCAAGATGTCATTGGTGCCAACAGTAAGCCAATGAAGTTGATCGGTACGTCCCGCTACTATTGCGCCACTTGGCATAAATAGCTTAAGCCAGTTATCTCGGCGCTTGAGTTCTTCTTCACTTTGGGGTTTGGGTAAATCGGCCCATGGGTAGCGGTAATCTGTGTCTAGCGTGTGAGCCATGACACTTGATGATGATATGGCTTCAGACTCGGCTAGATATTCGCGGTAAAGGGCAATGTCGTAGTCCAGGGCTTTGTCGAATGCCCCTTCAAGGGTGCGAACCGTGCCAATGCCATCTTCTTTTGCAAGCGCCGCCGCAGAGCGGTCGTGAGCGATAAGTGTTCCGCCATTTTGTACCCACGCTTTTAGGGCAGCAAGCTGACCGTTTGAAAAATTAACCCGGCCAGACGGTAAAACAAGCACATTATAACGGCGAAGGTCGGTATAGCTAAGTGCGTTAACGTCAATCTGACTATGGCGAATACCTAAATTCGTGTCAATACTCCACCATGTTGCACCGGCGTCGTAGCTAGAAATACTGCCGTGGCTAATGATTGCTACCTGGGGCTTAGTGAGTAACGGGAGGTGTTCACCACCCCAATCCGGTAGGTCGCCTTTACCGTAACCATTTTGAATGGTGACTAGCTTAAGCCCTAGTTCATTGGCCATTTGGCTAGCGTGCTTCGCGACTTCGGTGTGATTAGGGTTGTCTGTAACCGTCACCACAATTGAACCTCGATTTAAGGTTTGATTGTTGTACTTAGCGTCTTTATCAATAAACCTAACGTGAATGCCTTGCTCCATTAAGCGCGCGGCAAAGGCAACCGAACGGTCATCTGCGCCATCTACAGCCCAGGCAATACCAGCACTTGGCGTCGCATTAGAAATAGGCGTTTGGCGGTATTTCTCTAGGTTTTTAGTGAGGTGCTCTGGTACAGTGAGGCTATCAAGGCCATACATCATGGTGAGGTTCCATGCTGTGGTGTCGTACATCACAGATGAGCCGTCTCTGAGCGTTTTTTGTCTTTCTTCTATTAACACCGCGTCGTTTACACCGGCATCAAATTCTAAAATGGCTGCAATAAGCGGTGCGTCTGGTTGACGGTTCGGTATAACAAGGCTGCCTTTCGGGATAACCGTATCAGATAACGTATTGCCTAAGTGAGTAGTTGCTTCATCCACTTCCATATCTTTTTGGGTAACGTATACCTCGATGCCTTGTGCAAGTAGCCTGTCAACAAAGGCGTCGGTTCGGCCTTTATTATCGTTGGCTAGCACCACAAAAGTGCGATTGGCAAACTTACCTTTAGAGGCCACATTATTTTTACGTCCTTGCCAGTAATCCTTGTACATCGCCTTACTGTGTTTGGCTAGGGTGTCTAAATTGGCCATGGTAGAGACAAACTGGTGATGCACCGCTTCCCTGTAAGTTTGAATGGTCCCTTCTGGCCGGCGAACGCCATCTTCAGCCATACGAGATTGTTCGTAAAGGATATGCATGGTGCCACGGTACTCGGCATAATTTGAGTAGCCAGGGTACCAATTTTCAAACCACTCACCGGTGTAATAACGCCACCCTTTGGCATCGAAGGCCGAAGTTTGGTCTTCAGCAAAGGTCACCGCCCATTTTTGCAAGTTGGGGTCGATATTTTGATTAAGCGGTTGACGGGGAGGCCCCATTAAATACGTATCTTGTGGTCCCATTTCATGACCATCAATCATCAATTGTGGACGCCACTGGTTAATTAATGCTACCCGGCCCACCGTTTCAGGCTGAGTAAGATAGAAAAAGTCACGGTTAAGATCGAAAAAATAATGATTGGTTCTACCATAGGGCCAGTCGCCTCTGTGCAGCAGTGACTGATCATCTACATTTGGCGCTGTCCCTCGGTACTGCTCTAGGGATTTTGCGAAGCGAGCGCGACCATCTGGGTTCATCATAGGGTCAATGACTACCACCATGTCGTCAAGAAGGTCGCTAACGGTCTGCTCTTCACTGGCAATTAAGTGGTAAATGGCAGTTAACGCGGCATCGGCACCGGACGTTTCGTTGCCGTGAATGGAGTATGCCATCCACGCTATTGCTGGCAGGTCATTAATAATAGCGTTTGCTTTGCTGTCTGATACGTTACGGGCGTCAGATAAGGTATCGATATTGGCTTTAATTTCATCAAGCTGAGCAAGTCGTGTGGGGGTAGAAATGAATACTGCAAGCAGCGGGCGCTGCTCGTGAGTGCGGGCGTATTCAACCACATGCAACCTATCAGACTGTTCAGCCCATGTCATAATAGCACTGTGAATTTGTTTTGGCGTGGCAACCCGAGATCCTACAGGGAAGCCCAAAAGCGAATCCGGGTGGGTGATATCCGTGTTGTAATTGCCACTGAGTAATTCACCCTTGTACTCAAGCGCGGCTTCTTTATTCGGTTTCATGAGCACTGCTGAATACGCGGGCAGCACAAACAAACCCAGCACCAGAGCGAACCATGTGCTGGTGGTTTTTAAAATCTTCATGTTTTTCCTTCGTTTTTCTGCGTTTTTTTCGTTTTTGTTATTGCCATAGTGGGCTGTGCTGGCACATTCGTCAACTGCACTAGGTTAAAATTTAGGCTAGGTGCGATTTGCGGTTAACACAAGCCGAATTTTGTTTTTATGTCGGCTATACCACGTCTTTCAATTGTTGTTTTGCAATGAGTTTTACCGCGCGAGTTAGGTCACTTAATGCGCCTGAATCTATGGATGTCCAGTGCCAAAACAATGGCAGCCCTAAGGCCTGTTGTGGAAACAAAGACACAAGCTCTCCTTTTTTTACCTCATCCACAACTTGCAGTGTTGGTAATAACGCCCAGGCAACACCATCTACGGCCATTTTTACAAAACCGTGGGAGGACGGATACCAATGACATGAAGAGAAGCTAGGCGCTAGATTGAAACAGGTTTGTTGATAATCGCTGAGTAAGGTGACGTCGTACTCGTCGTAGAGTAGACCGGGGCTTTGCATTACCTTTTCTGGGCTGGGGGAACCCGAGATATAGCGTGCGATAAACGCCGGTGAAGCATAAAGTTGATAATACATAGTGCCTAGGCGAATAGATTGCCCGCCCGTCACCGGCGTACCGGTTTGGCTTATACATGCCATGACCCCACCTTGCTGCAATTTTTCGCGAGTCTGTGTTTGATCGGCATTATAAACATGAACAGGATTGCGCCGGGTTTCACTGAATTTAGCCAGCACCAACGAAAACCAGGTCGCAAGCACGTCATTGTTCACGGCCACCGTGATGGGTGAAGCGCTTTCTTGCAAACCGCTTTCAATATTTAGCGCTTCTTCTAATACACTGACTTTTTGAAAATGCGCCAATAATTCCCGGCCTAACGGGGTGGGCTTAAGCGGTTTCGTTCTTACAATCACAGGCCCACCCACGTTTTGCTCTAGCCGCTTTATTTTTTGCGATACAGCAGATTGGGTAAGACTCAAAGCTTGCGCGCCGCGGTCGAAGCCGCCGTAGCGTACCACTTCATTTAATGCGTAAAGTGCATCGTAATCTAACATAGCCTAGGCCCTGTAAACGTGTCGTTATTAATATTAAATATATTAATTTAAAACAAATATCATTAATTTAATTTAGTTTGCTTTATTGGTTAATATAGCGCCAGTTTTATTTATTCATTGAGAAAAAAGGCACAAGGTATGTTTGCGGCAGCGACAAGCGGTTTAATCATGGGGGGCACGCTCATTATTGCCGTGGGGGCACAAAACAGTTTTTTGATTGAACAATCATTGAAGCGTCAATGGACAGCACTTTTTGTGCTTTTGTTTATTATTAGCGATGCTATTTCAATTAGTTTGGGTGCCATGGGGTTTGGTGTCTTGCTGCAAGAGTACCCAACACTAATTTCGATTACCAAATGGGCCGGTGTGGCGTTTTTACTGTGGATTGCTTATAACAAAATTAAGTCTTCAATGGCGGACGACGCGTTAGTTTTAGCCACAGCACATAAAGTATTGCCATTCAAAAAAGCGCTGTTAATCGCCTTGGCGGTGACTTGGTTAAACCCCCATTTTTATCTAGACACCTTATTATTAATGGGCAACTTAGCCAGTCAATGGCAACAAGATAAATGGTGGTTTGTCGCGGGAGCCATTAGCGCTTCTGTTATTTGGTTCGTCGGTGTCAGTACCCTTACGGCGAAATTTGCTCATCACATGCAGCGCCCTCGCTTTTGGCGTTGGTTCAATCGCGCGAACGCTGCTGTCTTAGGGTTGGTTAGCGTACAATTAGCTAGCCTTTAGGGCCAGGCTAGGGTGATTTACCGATAGCCTAGTTGAACCCGTAACTCTGCGAAGAATTGATTAATACGTTCTGCGTTTTTGCCCAAATCGCTACGGCCTACTCGCGACTTACTGCGCATGTCCACTAAGGTGTCATCACCCTGCGCTGTTAGCCGAATAACCACATCGTCTTTAAAGCCAAACCATGTGGTGGTGTCGGTGGCTTCAAGCGTATCTGGTTGCTCGCCTGCGCTAACTCTTTCCCAGCCTAAGCTCTCTATGGCTTTTTCTGCCGCCATATAGACTTCATTAATGGGCTGGGGGAGGCGCTGGGTTTTTATCTCTGGGTAGGCATCTAATTGTTGTCTGGTGACTTCACCGCCCTCATAGGTGATAGGGTTTGGCGCGTCTTTGCGCAAAGGGGCAATAGCGACAAATTCAGGCGGGTTGGTAACATGGGTAGTAATGTCGTGAATAGGTGGCACTGTGCTAGCTTTACTGGCCATGCTTAAGGGCATAGCAACCGCCACCAGCGCGAGAATGGCAAAGAGTGTGGTACTACCCCAATTTACGCTATTGCGTTTAAGCAATACCTGCAAAATAATTAAAATTAGTGCTGCGCCGCCAACGTATACGCCAGAGCGAATAAGGGTAAAGGCAGTGCCTAGGTTTACTCCAGCATACTGGTAGAGTGGTCCGGGCAGCGTAACCATTAAAAAACTTACCACGCTGGTAAGAGCAATCAGTGCTTTCACAGTCAATCCTCGTTATTATTTTAGTGATACTTTAACAGTGCTTGGCGAAAATTGGTTCAATTTCGCGGTTAAATTTGTGTCAATGTGTGTAACCATGTGGCCATATCGTTAATCAATGTTGTCTACATCCGATGAATACGTCACTCGTTACCTTACTTGAAGATAGTTTACTTTTACTAAAGCCTACGCTTACGTTAGGTATCAGTGAGTTTGATCTTATTGCGCTGTTAAAGCGCCCGCCTTATTCGTTGTTTGATGAAGATGCGTTACGTGACCCATTAATGTTGTTTCAAACTCACTTTTTGGTTTTCCACGCGCTGTACAAACTGCAAATAAAGTGGCGAGAAAGCGGTGAAGGACGACTCGATATCCATACTACTAAGATTCTCTTACGGGATGATATCCAGCCACAGAATATCCCGCCACAAAATAAAGACGCCACACAAGCGCAAATCCACTTAGCGGGTTTAGATCCGTTGGCGAGTTATTATTTGAATTTAGACAATTTAAAAGGCACTAGCGAGGCAGACGTCGCCGCTTTATTAGATGATTTTTGGCGTCAAATGGCGGGGCAAAAACTAGGGGTGCCGAATACCAAAGACAGAGATAAGGCGTGCGATGTACTTAAGCTAGATAAGCAGGATATACTCACGTTGAATAGCCTTAAAGCGCACTATCGCAAAGCCTTGTTAAAGGTTCACCCAGATCGGGGAGGCAATGTTGAAGAGGCACAGCAAGTCATTCAGGCTTACCGTGTATTACTGAGTTCGTTAAAACGGGTTTAGTGGGCTTTTTCCCAGTTTCTGCAAAGCCACTGTGGGAGTGATCGCCATCACCTACAGCACGAAACGATCTTAACATCTTTGTGGTTAGTACAAATTCCCTGCAACTGGACGATAAGATCAGCAAGTTTACCTTCCAGGGCTTTTATTCTTTAGTATAACTACGCACAATGTTCATCTTGCAGTGGCACAATTCACTATCGGCTGCCATGGGTGTATGTCGTACTTTGCTAACACCCGTTACAGTCAGACGCATCGGATGCAGCTAGGCTTGAATTACAAACTAACTTGAACACACACAGGTAAACGTTTTCGTTTAGCTGTATAGATTGGTTATTGAGATTGAGAAACTATATGAGTCGCCTATTTTTTGTTATTACTTCCATGGCTACACTGCTAAGTGTGGTGGGTTGTTCTGAAGCGCCGCAACAGGCAGCGCAAGCACAACAAGCTAGGCCTGCGCCTTCGGTGTCTGTGCTTACCCTTGCTAACCAGCCCATTACGCACGAGTTAGTCTTGCCAGGCAGAATTACACCTTCTCGCCAATCGCAAATTCGCCCCCAAGTCGACGGTGTTATTACTGAACGTTTGTTTGAAGAAGGTGCGCAAGTTGAAAAAGGTCAACAGCTCTATCAAATTGATGATGTGCGATACCGTGCCCAGCTAAACAGTGCCATTGCCGATGTTAAAAGTGCACAAGCTAACCTGAAAACCTTGGAAGCCAAAGCACGCCGCTATGATGATCTCATTCAGCAAAATGCCATTAGCCAACAAGAATTTGACGATGTCATAGCACAAAAAGAGCAAGCGCAAGCCGCCATCAGCGTAGCAGAAGCATCGGTTGACCTGGCGAAAGTTAATGTAGGGTATACTCAGGTGTATGCCCCCATTAGTGGCCAAATTAGCCGTTCATTTGTGACTGAAGGCACCTTGGTCACGGCGAATCAAACCCAGCAACTGGCCACCATTACTCAGCTAGACCCCGTGTATGTTGATATGCAAGAGTCTGGACAGGCGATATTAACGCTACGCAAACAAATCCAGAAACAAGGTGCGCTGCCGGTTGAAATTACCCTTAATGAAAGTACAAACGAAAAGTACACACATGTTGGTTCAGTCAAATTCTCTGAAGTCACCGTGGATGAAGGTACGGGCTCGGTGGCATTACGCGCTGAACTGCCTAATCCAGAAGGCTTATTGATGCCAGGTTTGTTTGTGAAAGGGCACGTGATTACCAGCAAAGAAAGTGGCTTACTTGTGCCTCAACGGGCAACCATGCGTCAGTCAGATGGCTCGTTAACGGTATACGTGGTCAATAACGAGAATCAGGTGGAAGCACGACAGCTAACCGTGGGAACAACTTACCAAGATCAGTATGTGGTAGTAAGCGGTGTGCAAGAAGGTGAGCGGGTTATCGTTACCGGCTACCAAAAAGTCAAACCAGGTAGCACAGTAAACCCAACTGAGTGGCAATCTTCTTCACGTGGCTCACGTTAAGCAAGCAAGGAATTTATCGTTATGGCTCGCTTTTTTATAGACAGACCCGTCTTTGCGTGGGTACTTGCAATTATTACTATGATGGCTGGTGTTTTAGCTATCACCTCATTACCTATTGAACAATATCCGAAGGTGGCGCCTCCTACGGTGACTATTAGTGCATCTTACCCGGGAGCATCTGCGGAAACCGTTGAAAACTCGGTCACTCAGGTTATCGAGCAAAGCTTAACGGGTATCGATAATTTGCGCTACTTCTCGGCCAGTAGCTCTAATAGCACCATGTCTATTAGCCTTACGTTTGCCCCTAGCGCCGACCCAGATATTGCGCAAGTGCAAACGCAAAATAAGGTGCAGGGCGCGCTACCACTGTTGCCTAGCGAAGTGCAGCAACAAGGCGTTACTGTGTCTAAGTCCAACAGTTCATTCGCGTTGGCGGTAGGGTTTTATTCAGAAGACGGCAGCATGTCTCAGTACGATCTGAGTGACCTTTTGGTGTCCCAATTTCAAGACCCTATTTCTCGTGTTAACGGGGTGGGTGATGTGCGTGTCTTTGGTGCGCAGCGTTCCATGCGAATTTGGCTAGACCCCGACAAACTCTACAGCTATAACTTAACACCGGTTGACGTTCAAGCCGCTGTACAGGTGCAAAATACCGACGTATCGGCAGGGCAGTTAGGTGGTTTACCTGCTATTGAAAATCAGCAAATTAATGCCACTATTCAGGCACAAAGCCGCCTGCAAACCGTGCAGGACTTTGAAAACATCGTTTTACGGGTAAATACAGATGGTTCTCAAGTAAGAGTGCGTGATGTGGCCCGGGTAGAGTTAGGCGCGCAAAGCTACGACGTCATTGTGCGTTACGACCGTAATCCTGCGTCGGGTATGGCAATCAGTTTGGCATCTGGGGCTAACGCACTTGATACCATTAATGCCATCAAAGCCCGCGTAGAAGAGCTTCGCAGCAACCTTCCAGACAGTGTAAAAGTGGTGTATCCGGTAGACAGCTCACCTTTCATTGAATTGTCGATTGAGTCTGTGGTGCACACCCTTATTGAGGCCGTGGTGCTCGTCTTTTTCGTTATGCTTCTGTTCTTACAGAACTGGCGCGCAACCCTAATTCCTACGATTGCGGTACCCGTGGTATTACTGGGTACTTTTGCCGTGCTACTTGCGTTTGGCTTTACCATTAACGTGCTCACCATGTTTGCGATGGTGTTAGCCATAGGCTTGTTGGTTGACGACGCCATAGTGGTGGTTGAAAACGTCGAGCGTATTATGGAAGAAGAAGGGCTTGAGCCAGCTGAAGCCACCAAAAAATCCATGACGCAGATTACCGGTGCATTGGTGGGTATTGCCGCTGTGTTGTCCACGGTATTTATTCCCATGGCATTTTTTAGTGGTTCTGCCGGCGCAATATATCGTCAGTTCTCAGTTACCATTGTCTCAGCTATGGCCTTCTCTGTGCTTGTGGCCATTGTGTTATCGCCTTCATTATGTGCCACTTTATTGAAAAAGCACCCAGAAGGGCACGATAAAAATACCGGTTTCTTTGGGTGGTTTAACCGCACCTTCAACAAAGGCCGCGATGGCTATCAACGCACCACCACGCATATGGCTAAGCGTTTTAAGCGCTACTTTATTGTGTATGGCGTGTTAGTTGGGGGCATGGCCTTTATCTTTAGTCAACTTCCAGGAGCGTTCCTGCCTGATGAAGATCAGGGCCGTATGATGGTGTTAGTCAGCACACCACCAGGGGCAACTGCTGGGCGAACGTTAGAATCGATTAAACAAGTAGAAGATTACTTTTTAGATCACGAACAAGAAGCCGTTAACGGCATGTTCGCGGTAGTCGGTTTTAGTTTTGCTGGCCAGGCGCAAAATGCGGGTATGGCCTTTTTAAACTTAAACGATTGGAGTGAGCGAGACGAAGATAGCTCCGCCTTTGCGGTGGTCAATCGCGCATTCGGTGCGTTAAGTCAAATTCAAGACGCATCTGCGTTTCCTATTGTCCCGCCGCCAATCATGGAGCTGGGTAACGCGACTGGTTTTGATATGCAACTGGTAGACCGCGGGGGCAATGGTCATGAGGCCTTAATGAATGCACGAAACCAACTATTAGGGATGGCGGCGCAAAATCCGAAGTTGGCAGGCGTTCGCCCCAACGGCCTAAGCGATGTTCCACAATTCAAAATCAACATTGATAGTGAAAAAGCATCGGCACTCGGGCTGAGCTTGAGCGATATTAACAATACCTTGCAGATAGCTTGGGGTTCAAGTTATGTGAATGACTTTATTGATAAAGGGCGTATAAAGCGCGTTTATATGCAAGGTGATTTACCAAGCCGCATGACCCCTGAAGATTTAGAAAAGTGGTTTGTTAGAAACAGCGATGGTGAAATGGTGGCATTCAGCACGTTTGCTACCACAGAGTGGGTGTATGGCTCGCCCAAACTAGAGCGTTTTAACGGTATTTCATCGGTGAACATACAAGGTAGCCCCGCAGAAGGTGTGTCGTCTGGTGAGGCAATGGCAGAAATGCAGAAGCTTGTAGATCAACTGCCTTCAGGCTTTGCTATTGAATGGTCAGGTTTATCTTATGAAGAGCAAGCCGCGGGCTCTCAGGCTTCGTTACTGTATGCCATATCTATATTGGTGGTATTTTTGTGCTTAGCCGCATTGTACGAAAGCTGGTCAGTCCCCTTCGCGGTAATGCTGGTGGTACCCTTGGGTATATTGGGCTCAGTCACAGCCGCCCTTATTTTCAACTTGCCTAACGATGTCTATCTTCAGGTTGCATTTTTAACCACCGTGGGACTGGCGGCAAAAAATGCCATTTTGATTGTTGAATTTGCCAAAGAACAGGTTGAGAATGGGGAAGACTTGATGGTGGCCGTGTCTAATGCGGCATCACAACGTTTCCGCCCCATACTTATGACATCCATGGCCTTTATTCTCGGTGTTACCCCGTTAGCGCTTGCCAGTGGTGCGGGCGCAGCCAGTCAGAATGCTATTGGTATTGCGGTTATGGGCGGTATGTTTGCAGCTACATTCTTAGCCATTTTCTTCGTGCCTATGTTCTACGTCATGGTAGAAAGGCTCTTTCATAAACAGGCATCATCTAAATAAGCAGGAGCATTGCAAATGACAACGGTCATTTTTTCTCACGGAAAGGAGAGTGGACCTTGGGGCAGTAAAATTACGACTATGTCGAAGGTGGCAGAGCAACTGGGCTTTCGGGTTGAGAGTATCGACTATCAAGATTTAGACTCGCCGGAAGCCAGGGTTGACCGTTTGGTTGAGAATATATCCCAGCAATCAGACACTGTTATTTTAGTCGGCTCCAGTATGGGGGGCTATGTGTCATTGGTGGCGGCAGAACGTACCAATGTGGTGGGGGTATTCTTGCTTGCCCCCGCGCTATCAATGCCTGGCTACGAAGTACAAAACTACAAATATGCTGGGGAAGTGAGTATGGTGCATGGATGGCACGATGACATTGTGCCTGCCGAGAACAGCATTAACTACGCCCGTACCTGTAGTGCAAATTTGCTGCTCGTGCATGATGTGCATCGTTTATCAAACAGCATGCCGCAAATATCACCATTTTTCCGCAACTGGTTGAAGCCTTTCGATATTCACCGGCTTTAGCGCTTTACCTTGCAGGATGAAAAGCACGGCGAGCCTATACAATAGGCCGCCTGAGTTCACCTACGACTAATCGCTTACTTTGCCTCTGTGCATTCACATCATCACACTTGCTAAAATATGGCATTATGTGAGGAATGCAGGATAACTTGTATAGGTTGAAGTGATGGCAATAGCGTTACCCCCCGAGCCTAATTGGCATAAATTAATCAAATCTGGTTCGCGAGTGTTTGTTGGTGGTACCGCCTCTGTACCTTATGCGCTGGTTCAACATCTTATTGAAAATAGCGAAGGCTTTAGTGATATTGAATTGGTTCACATGCTGGCGCTTGGCGATACCCGTTGGGCAAAAGAGGAATATAAACGTTTATTCAAAGCCAACACTTTTTTTATTGGCGGTGAGGCCATTCGTCGTGCTGTTGATGAAGGGCGGGCAGATTATACACCCGTGTTTTTATCTGAAATATCGAGCTTGTTTAGTGATGGTACGTTGGCGTTAGATGCTGCCTTGGTGAATGTCAGTCCGCCGGATGAATTTGGTTATTGTTCTTTGGGCGCTGCCGTGGATATTTCCATGTCTGCGGTAAGAAACTGTCAGCAAGTGGTGGCACAAATCAACCCACAGGTTCCTCGCACCGCAGGGCATTCCTATATCCATATCAGTGAAATTACTGCCTGTATTGAAGCCAGCGAACCTTTGGTGGAAGTCAGTCCGCCCCCTATAGATTCCGTTGCTGAACGTATTGGTCAATATGTGTCTATGTTGGTGGACGATGGCGCAACGCTGCAATTCGGCATTGGTAAAATTCCCAGTGCAACGCTGAAATATTTGTGCCATCACAAAGATCTGGGTATTCACAGTGAAATGCTCACAGACAGTGTTATCGAGCTTTTGTCTTCAGGCGCGGTGACCAATAAAAAGAAAACCTTTCACCCCGGTAAGGTGGTAACTAGCTTTGCTATCGGCTCCAGAAAGCTTTACGACCTGATTGATAACAACCCGCATATTGAATTTTATCCAAGCAGTTATGTGAACAAGCCCACCAATATTGCGAAAAACGACAATATGATTGCCATTAACAGTGCGTTGGAAGTCGATCTTACGGGTCAGGTGGTGGCAGATTCATTGGGCTATGATTTTTATAGTGGCATTGGTGGGCAAGTGGATTTTGTGACTGGTGCTTCTATTAGCAAAGGAGGCAAACCCATTATCGCTCTGCCTTCTACCGCGAAAGATGAAACCATTTCCCGTATTACTCCAAGAATTTCCGAAGGTGCAGGCGTCGTCACCTCAAGAGGCAATGTACAATACGTTGTGACGGAATACGGCATTGCGTCGCTTAAAGGAAAAAGTATTCGCGAGCGCGCACTTGAACTGATTAGGGTGGCCCACCCTAAGTTTCGTGCTCAGCTTTTAGAAGAAGTCAGAAAGCACTATTGGGTGCCGCACTATCAAGAAAAGTACCCCACCGACATTCCTGAGTTAGGGGCTATTCAATTGAAACGCTTGAATATTCAGGGGGAAACCTTTTACATGCGCCCCTTAAACCCTGCGGATGAACGGCGTTTGCAAGAGTTCTTCTATTCCCATACAAAAGAAACCCTAAGGCTACGCTACAACTACGACCCCAAACAAATGTCACGGGAGAAGTCGTGCAACTTAGTTAGTGTGGATCAGTCAGCAGATGTGGCCCTTTGTATTGTTAAGCAAGATGGCTCACGCATTACTATTCAAGCCGTCGGTCGTTTTTATTTAGAGCCAGTCAGTAATACCTGTGAAGTAGCCTTTGTGACCAGAGAAACCCAGCAGGGGAAAGGCATGGCCAGTCGTTTACTTAACCAACTAATCGACATTGCTAAAGCGCGGGGTATAGAAAAAATGATGGCATATGTCAGGGGAGAAAATAAGCCCATGATCACCATTTTTGAGCAAGCCAATTTCATTCGAAAGTTCACCGGTGACCCAAGTGACATTGAATTGGTTTTAGATGTGGCAAATGCAAAATGACCATACGCATCTTTAGAGGAAAAGCCAGTATCAAGCATGATGTCGACAAGACCCATCCGGAGTCGCCGGACCGCTTGTTCGCCATTGACGATCAACTGCTGGCGTCAGGGTTAGAAATGGTATGCGAACACGCTGACGCGACACCAATTGCTAAAGCTTATTTAACCTTGGCGCATAGCCCGACCTATATTGATGAGGTATTTGCACAAGCCGCTAAAATTGACGAGGCAGCCCCCTCAAATGAGCAAGATGTGGTGTGGCTTGCTGAAGATACTGGGCTGGTAAAAGGAAGTTTAACCGCAGCATTAGAATCCGCAGGAGCGGCGTGTCTTGCTGTTGATTGGGTAATGCAAGGACATGACCGACAAGGCTTTTGTGCAACGCGACCTCCGGGGCACCATGCTACCTACGACAGCGCGATGGGGTTTTGTATCTTCAACAATATTGCCATTGCCGCGCGGTACGCCTTACAAACTTACGCATTAAAGCGTGTCGCTATTGTGGACTTCGATGTGCACCACGGCAATGGTACCGAGCATATTGTGGCGGGCGACCAGCGTATCATGATGTGCTCAAGCTTCCAGCATCCCTTTTACCCTCATAGTGGGTCGCCAGTACTGGCCAGCAATATATTGTCAGTACCCATTGATGCGGGTGCTACAGGCGAAGTGTTTCGCAATAAAGTCGCGCATTGGTTTGCTGCACTCACTCACTTTAAGCCCGAGTTAATCTTACTTTCCGCTGGTTTTGATGCCCATGCTGAAGATCCTATGGCCCATTTACGCTTAACCGAAGACGACTATTACTGGTTAAGCGTAGAACTTAAAAAAGTGGCCGACACCTGCTGTGAAGGCCGTATTGTGAGCGCATTAGAAGGTGGCTACGACATGAGTGCATTAGGTCGTAGTGTGGTGGCACATTTAAAAGGGCTAGCGTATCAAGTTGCTAAGCCAGCCCTTTAGCGCGCCTAGTTAACCGAAGGGGTAAAAGCGCAAAAACAGGGGGTTATGAAAACAGCATCCACAAACCAGCACCTAGCATGCCGAGGTTTTCCGTCAACGAAATAAACCCGAGAGGCACATCGCTATTTCCTCCTACACAGGCGCATTTTAGTTCCCGTTTATCTATGTATACGGCTTTAATGACCGACACGGCACCAATCGCGCCGATAAAAATAGAGAAAGGGGCAAAGAGCATGGCGGGGATACCTGCAATCATGGCTAAACCTGCATAGGCTTCCACAAAGGGGTAAACATACGCATACCTTGGCTTTTTCATACCTAATAGGTCATAAGTAATGAACTGCCGTGAAAACGCCACCACATCTTGAATTTTTTGCAGTGACAGCAGCACCATAGCTACGCCGATAAAGGTCATTATTGTACCTTCAAGGGTAAATATCTCACCGTCCTTAAATACGGTGGCGCGTAGCAGAAAAGCTAAGGTGGCCAGCGCCGCCAGTGCAAAAGTGGCAATCACGGGCGTGTAGCGAGAGCCAAAGTCTTCCTCGGGGGTTTTGTTAAAATGACGCCTTAGCTCATCATACCCTCCGACTCTTTGCCCATCGATAAAGGTTTGTGGCGTGGTGTCTACGCCATGCTTCTGCTTGAAAGAATCGGTTTCCTCTCGGGTACTTAGGTGCCTGTCATCGACTTTGAATCCTTCACGCTTGAGCAAGTCTTTCGACTTGAGTCCAAACGGACAAATGTGACCCGGTGTTACCATTCGATATAAGGTGGCTTCTTTATGCATTGGCTCCTCCATGTACAAATTTCATGCAAAGTTAGGGGGTGCGGTAAGCTTTATAGGGTAAAGCCGCGCAACGGCTATGAACCGTGAATGACATAAAACATTACATATAGCATGCCAAAACGAGAGAAAGGCCTAACTTAGGCGTGGCAGAAGCAGCCTTGGCCGTCGGCGTTGATAATGGCACCAGGGTATGCGGGCGTCTTGGTGTACTGTAAAACCTCTTCCACCACGTTTTTACCAGTAAAGCATCCATACCCTGTGGCGTAGGGGCCGAGGTAGCGAAGCTGGTATTCATCATCAATGACGATGAGTGCCGGTGTGGCAGTCATCACAGACTTAAGCTCTGGGACTTGTTCTAACGACAGTTCAACAGAACGATAGCCATCAGTTTCTAATTCAGCCAGCAGTGCCTGCTGATGGGGCTGAGCGAGCGTGTCGCAATAACAGGCCTTTGAAGTACTTACATGAATAATAGAGGCGGAAGGAATGCCGTTTTGCTGTAAAGCGCGCGCAATATCAGTGTCAAAACTAGCCTCGGTAGAGGCGTGCAAAAGCACGCCTTGCGGGTCAAACTCCGATAGCTGCTTTTGACTATAAAACAGCAATCCCGCCAATATGCATGCGGCCCAAGCGAACAGCAAAAGCCAGCTTGTGCGCTTCGCCATCTTACTTAGCACTTAAAGCGAGCAATGGCATTTCGCATTTTCTGCGAAATGTCAGTTAAGGTTGTTACCTCCGCTGACAAGGATTCAGCGGTAGCCAGTTCCTGAGAGGTAAACTCGCTCAACCTTGCTGTGCTTTGTGCAATAGACGCCGACGCGGTTTCTTGTTCAACGGCGGAGGTCGCAATTTCTGTCATGCTTTCACTGGCATTTTGAATTTGCTGCATAATAAGGGTCATTGCTTCGGTGGCGGTATTCGATGACAACACGGCTTCATCTACCAGCGTAATACAGGTTTGCATCTGATCAACCGAGTTTGCCGTTTGGTTAACGAGCTGTTCGGTAATGGTGGTAATTTGGTCGGCACTTTCTTTCGAGCGAATTGCCAGCGTACGTACTTCGTCAGCAACCACCGCAAACCCACGACCATGTTCGCCAGCGCGGGCAGACTCAATGGCCGCATTCAAAGCTAGCAAGTTTGTTTGCTCTGCCACTGCGGTTATGGCACGCATTGCTTCTGATATATGACTGCACTGCTCGTTTAATGCTTCATTTGTTTTTGCCGCACTGTTTAACGTATTACGCAGTGAATCTATGGTCTGACTGGTACTAGAAATAGAGTCACGGGTGGTTTGCGAAGAGGCTTGAGCATCATGGGCTTTGTCACTGGCAAGGGTTGTTTGCTCAGTGGATAATTGCATAGTTTGCGCAATTTCTTCGGTAGATGCAGACACCATGGCGAGCTCTTGATCTGTATTTTGGGTGATTTCAAACATATCGCTAGCCGCTTTTTCCATTTTGCCGCAACCACGCACCACATCATCGGTTAACGATGACGCTAGTTCAACTAAGTCTTTAACCTGGCCAATAAGCTCTGCGAAAGGTCGTGTAACAGGGTTTGAAGCATCAACGTTTACACTTAAATCCAGTCGCCCCGCTTCTTTTTGCATATCTTCAATCGCTAAGCGAAGTTGCGCCGCACCAGCACCTTCTTGGTGGGCTTGTTTGGCCATATACATAAGTACACCGCCTTCCGCGAGGGCAAACGCAGCGTGCATTAATAGGATTGAGAATGTCACATGACCTTCTTCAAATATCACTAACGGCGCGCCCTGGGTTTGCAAAATAAAGAAAGAAATGTGGTGAACCGCAACCACTGCCGTCCCCATTGCAATCACCTTCCAATCTCTGAAGTAAGAAAGAAACGCCAAAATAACAAAAATTTCAAAGTGGACTTCTATTAAGCCGAAACTTTGGTGAATATGTAACGCCGTGAGTAATTGCGTACCAATGGCCATGGCATGGCGGCTGATAGCAGCATAGGGCTGTGAGAAGCTAAGCAGCAGAGGAATAGCAGCAATCGGAATACCAAAAAGAAATGCAGGCAGTAGTTCGCCAGTGATAAACCCAATAACCAATGATATCAGCCATTGAATGACAATGACGGCGCGAAAGATCTTATGACCTTCGGCAATCCAAGGGTACTGCATATGACTCTCCAAAGAATGTACGCTTTTTATAAGTGTAGGCAACAAATGCTGTGTGTGCTAATAACGAAAATAGTACGGTGAGTGAGGAGTTTAGACCACAAAACTTTAGTCTAAGACTTAAATATAATTCACTCGCAATTTAGCCGTAAAACCATTATGGGCAGTGATTCTAGAGCATAGCGACTAGCCTGTATGTCGCGGAAATAACCTGGGCAATTACCCCATATAAAACCTTACTCAGCCCTGGGGGCCAAGCGTCCCCCACATTCATTCCCTAAACATCGGTTAAAAACCACAAAGGCAGCAAGAGTGATGGTGTGTTAAAGCACACCCTAAGTGATACCATAGCCTCATGAAAAAGCAGTCATGCATCGTACGCAGGCTATCTACTACAGACCCGTCGCTTTCGTTAAAAGGGCCTAAAGCAGTGACAAAAATTGTTTTTCTATCTACCGATAATTTAGAAGGTTTTTTCGTTTACGATACCTTACTCATCCCCTTCTTTGAGCAGGCAGGGTGGCAGGTAGCCACGTTGTCTTGGCACAATAGAGACATCAACTGGAGCGATTATGATTATGTCATCGTGCGCAGTACTTGGGACTATCAGCAGTATCCGTCTGAGTTTACCGCCTGTCTGGAGAGTATCGATAAATCGAAAGCAAAATTGCTGAACCCATTAACCTTGATAAAGTGGAATATTGAAAAAAGCTACCTTTTAGATTTAAAAGATAGAGGGGTGAGTACTGTACCGACGTTTTGGCAGTCCCACTTTTCAGTAGACACCTTGGTACAGCAATTTGACGTTTTTGCCACCGACACCCTAATTATCAAGCCCATATTAAGCGCCAATGCCGACGATACTTACAAGGTGAGCCGAGATAATATTACCCAATTGATACCGACTTTATCTCGCTGTTTTGCTGAGCGGAAACACATGATTCAGCCATTTCTTCCCTCCATTGTAGAAGAAGGTGAGTATTCACTGTTTTATTTTGCCGGGGCGTTTAGCCACAGCATACGAAAAGTACCCAAGTCGGGTGATTTTCGTGTACAAGAAGAACATGGTGGGGCACTGCATCTTATTGAACCTGATCAGACGATGTTAGACGCAGCTCTTCGAGCCCTTGACGCCATGCCGGAACAGGCGTTGTATGCGCGTGTAGATCTGGTGCGCTGTAAAGGTGAGTGGGCGTTGATGGAGCTTGAGCTGATAGAGCCGTCGCTGTACTTTAATTTATCCCCTTCATCGCCTCAGAAATTTGTGGACGCATTTTTAGCGATGCATCAGCAAGACGCTTTAAATCCGTAGGCGATCACGCAATTCATAAAAAAGCGCCCCACATTCAAGTGAGGCACTTTTTTTGGCGGGGTACGAGGCTTATTTTAGGCCGCGACTATGAGATTTATCGCTGTACCGACTAACGTTTCGAGATGCTGGTGAGCTATGCTTAGCCTGTCTTTGTGGACTTACAGAATGTCGGTTATTGCTACTATTATGACTTCTTTTTAGCGATGGCTCATGGCGTGTCGAGGACGACTTATTGCTATTAGTCGCCGGCTTGTGTGACTGACGGCTAAGCTTTTGTTGCACATTTGCATAGCGTTGGTTTCCTCTTACCCCCTTGTCTTGAACACGTTTTTCACGGTACTGGTTATTACCAGATTTGTTCTCGCGTACCGTGTTTTTATGGGATTTATTTCCTCGTGTTGTGTCTATCGTGCCCTGATTGTTGCGTATTGTCCTATTACGATTTCGATTGTCCGATAACTTATTTTTGAGTTCACTGTGACGTACCAGGGTATGTCTATTAGGGGTACCTGTTTTAATTTGATGCTTGTTGCCGGGTTTATTTACCATGATGGTTTGCTTGTGCTGGTAACGTTTTGGCGCCGTATGTGTCACCCGCTGTGAATAGCGCGCACGGCGGTGGTCAACATTATGGTTCCAACGTTGGTAGCCTTTACTGTAAACCCGCTTTACAGGTGTATGGCGGTAATAGCGTGTCACCGGACCACGATGCACAACAAGATGGCGGTTATGCCAGTGAATGCCACCAAAATAGAATAAGGTGGAAAGGTGTACGCGAGGCGACCAATAAATTCTCGCACTTTGGTGCACACTCACACCAAAGTGCCAGTGATAAGGTGCAATACTGTGATTCCAGTGACCAAAGACATGTGTGGGGTTGTAATAGGGCACATAGATGGTCTCTCGATGCCGCGGAGCGATATAAATGATGCTACTTTCTTGCGCAACATCAAGGTAATCATTGGTGCGTAAATTGCCAGAGTTATAGGCATGTTGTCGCAAAACCTGAATGCGGTCTAATACCCTGTCTTCATTCACTAACATGTTGTCACCAACTTGCTCCATCCAGTCGATATCTTCTGCCATGGTATGCAAAATATCGGTAAAAGGCGCAATGGCTTTTACACTGGGATCCCAGCTGATAGGTGTGATGACCTGCTCAACTTGTTGCGCAGTAAGGTGCGTGTTACTTTGCCGCCAGCGGTCGGCGGCAATCACATCAAGGGGATACGTGGTAGCAATAAGAATATGCGTTAACAGTGCATCAGGGTATAGCGCAATAGGCGCCAATAGGCTATCTAGTTGTGCATCTGAATAGTCGGCAACCTCTACTTGGGTTTGACTTTGGCTGGAGGCAGACGCAAAGGTAGGCACTAGAACTGCACCACTACCCAGTAGCAAGAGTATTGATAAGGTGACGTTTTTCATACATTCTCCTCACTCTAACCAAGCTGCTTGTGATTAAGCATAGTGGTAGAGATATAAAAGTATGTATACGTTATAAACCTTGGGATATTAACCTAAGCTGAACCAAACTGAACAGGGCTCAGTTTGGTTAAACGAATAGGCAGCGAAAGATAGTTAAGCGGGTAATAGCTTACTTAAATGCGTGGGGGTCGAAGGCGTGCCCTAGCTTTTCAGTTTTTGTTTTGATATAGCCTTTGTTGTCTTCGGTGATGCCATGGTCAATGGGCTTACGTGCGACAACATCAATACCTAACCCTTTAAGAGCAGCCAATTTTTTGGGGTTATTGGTCATCAGTTCAACGCGACTTACTTTCAAGGTGTCGAGCATCACTTTACAAATATCGTAGCTGCGTAAGTCAGCATCAAAGCCTAAATGTTCGTTGGCTTCAACGGTATCCATGCCGCTATCTTGTAGATTATAGGCGCGAATTTTATTCAGTAAGCCAATTCCACGACCTTCTTGGCGCAAATATAAAAGCACGCCACAACCATTATCAACAATATTTTGCATGGCTTTCTCAAGCTGAAAACCACAGTCGCAGCGGGTGCTAAAAAGCGAGTCGCCAGTTAGGCATTCAGAATGAATACGAATAGGCACCACGTCGTTGTCTTTCCAGTCGCCGTAAGATAAAGCCACATGCTCCTGCCCACTGGCTTCAACGAAACCATGGATCTTGAAATTGCCCATGCGGGTAGGCAATTTAGCGGAACTGACATATTCGTATTTTGGCTGTTTGCTGCTCATGTTACTTCTACACCCATCTTCATAAGCGTTATTTGGGGGTGCTTTTTTCCTTTACAAGGGCTAAAGACACACACCTCCCATTAAATTTTGGAGAGGCATGTTACATTATATCAATTTAATTGGGTAGCCTAAGGCGCTTTCAATATAGTCTAGTTTATAACGGGGTAAATGTATTGAGAGGTTTAGGGGCAGACACACTGAAGCCCTGGGCGAAATCAATGCCTATTCTTCCAAGCTGCGCCATGGTGGCTTCAGACTCTACAAACTCCGCCACCGTCGTCATGCCCATGGCTTTCGCCACTTCTTTAATTGACGCGACCATGGCCACATCGACAGGATCGTTAAGCATATCCTTTATAAAGGCACCGTCAATTTTAACAATATCCACCGGCAGGCTTTTTAAGTAGTTATAAGAAGAGAAGCCACTACCAAAGTCATCAAGGGCGAACGAACATCCCAACTCTTTAAAAGACTGCATGAAACGCAAGGTGTCTTCCATTTTGATAATTGCAACAGATTCGATGACTTCAAAGCAAATTTTGTCATAGGGAATGGCATATTTGTCGAAAGCATTTAAAACAAATAACTTAAAGTCTCTGTCGGCAAGTGAGTGACAATTTAAATTAATGCTGCAGCGTTTTAAGTTAGCTAGATGTTCAGGGTTTGCATGCAAGTACTCAAAGGTATTGGAGATAACCCACTTATCAATCTTTACGTTCATTTCAAACCGCTCTGCGGTAGGGAGAAACGCATTCGGTTCAATGACTGTGCCATCGCGATCTTTTAAACGCAGTAATACTTCATAGTAAAAGCCGTCGTTTGCGCTGGTTAATGGACGCATAAGTTGGTAGTACAATAAGAAACGGTCTTCATCATGGGCGTGGTTAATGGTGGTAACCCAATCTAATTCTTTTTGGTAGCGCTGCATGCTTTTATCGTTTTTATGATAAAGATGTATTTGGTTGCGACCTTGTTCCTTTGCAAAATAGCAGGCGGCGTCTGCCATGCTTAAATATTGCTCACCGGTGGTGTCTGAATTATCGCAGACAACCATGCCAATGCTTACCCCAAGATGAAATATGCGCTTGTCCCACATAAATCGGAATTCTTGCGCGACGTTTAATAAACTCTCTGCTATTTCATGGGCTTGTTCAGGTGATGCCTTCTCAATAATAACGCCAAACTCATCTCCCCCTAAGCGAGCAAGCATCGCGCTTTCCGGTAAGGCTTTTTCTAGCAGTTGGGCAATATCTTTAATTAATGTGTCACCTGCTTTGTGACCGCAGGTGTCATTCACCACCTTAAAGCGGTCTAAATCGAGGTAAAGAATGGCTATCTCGTCAGCACTTTTGGCCGCTAATTTGGCTTTCAGCGTATTTTCAAATTGACGTCGGTTAAATACACCGGTTAATGAGTCGTGAGTAGCCAGATACTGCAAGCTTAAATCAGACTGTTTTTTCTCGGTGACATCAATAATAGAGCCATAGAGAAAATTGCCTTCTTCAGCGGCGCGTATTTGGCAAGAAATGGAAAACCAAAATTCGCTGCCGTCGGCCTTAACCCCTTTAATTTCACGCCCCATGACAATACCACTTTCTAGCAATTCGCCTACCAGCACATCTCGGTCTTCAGTATTGGCGTAAAACTGCTTGGTATTTTTTATGGTTTCTAGCATTTGCGTTTCGTCTTCAAAACCAAAGAGGGCGCACATGGCGGGGTTAACGGTTTTGATGTCACCTTCTAACGTTGAGGTATACAAGCCTTCTGCAGAATTGCGAAACAAATCGTAAAAACGATTTAAACTTGTAATGGTGGCTTCTCGCTCTAACAGCTTTTGAACATTAAAGCTGCGCTCTTTTAGCTCTACGCTAAACCCTAAACAGAGCAAGCCGATAGACAATAACGCAAGAATAAAAAAGACCAAGGGGGTGGTATAAATGAGCGTTCCCAGCAGGGTTTTCACAAATATGGCGTACAACACAGTAAAGAACAGCCACGCCATGCAAAAAATATAGCTAAGCGCTTGATTTCGCCTGTCCTTGAAGATCATCGCCAAAAGCACATGATACACCCCAATTAAGGGGCACATTGCCATCAATATTAGTGAGGCGTTATAGGGGGTGCTGACCAGCGCCCAAATGGTCATTGCTAGGGGGAGTGAAAACGAGACAATGCGCAAAAAGAGGGGGACTCGCACAAATAAGTTGTGGGTTACCTTCGCCAAGTTTAGGAATGTTGCGCCCAGTAAAATAGCGAATAGCGGTTCGCTGGCGTTGGTGAGCGCAGGCCAAGTAGCCAACCCTCCTTGCGCCACAAAAAAGAGCGCGAACAAAATGGCGTTATTCGTGGCTAACCAAAACCTCGCGGGTGTTCGCTGAAACAAATAAGAGAGTAAAAAATACCCCACCATAATGCCTAAAATGCCCAGTAATACACCGAGCATTACCATCATGTTTCTATCGTATTGCTGCAAGCTTTGCTTATGCCAAAGGGAAATAGGAAATTGCCTAAGCCCTTCATCTTTGACACCAATTAATAGCCTAGAGTGTTCTTGCGCGTTAAGTGAAAACGCCAACCTAATCGCAGGCAGGGGCTTATTCAGTGAATAGTCCCCTTTTCCAGCTTGATAACGATAGGACTTAATAATACGCGCATTATCGTCTAGCAAGTATATCTGTAAGTCATCAATATTTAGCCTGTCTATATTCAACACCAATGGCACAGTGCTAAACCCGGTATTGCGTAATTCAGCAGATAACCACAAGCGGCTATTTTCAAGGGTTAACGGCAGGGTGGTAGAAAGCGCTTGGGTAGAATGAAGCACATCAAGATACGAGGCTGATTGGTGTGCCACAAAGGAGGTGCTGCTATGATTAATAACAGCAATATCGAAGCGCTCGTCGATATGAAGTTCACTGGCATGAACACGCCAAGCAGCCACACTTATTACCAAAAGAGATAATAAGAGAAACACGTTGAAAAATGCCAAAATTCCTTTTTTTATGAATGGCATAACAGCGTTCGAGGCTCCAAATAATATTAATTGCATATCGCTATACTAGCTTAACTTTAGCCCATTGTAGAAAAAACTTCTGTACCACTAGGCGTTTTCTGTTTTTAACCTATCTATGAGGTAACGATGCAGTTGCTGTGGGCTTTGACTTGCTCCTAAAGGCTCAAGCCAAATAGCTTCGCACAGCCACTCGATACACAGCAGGCAGCTGACTACTTCGTTAGACAGTGCTATTTGATACCTGTCGGCGCCCCAATCTGGCTCACCTAGGTTTAGCGCAAAACGGGCACCAAACTGTGCCACCCATTGTTGAGTTTTAAGGGGCGTTTGTGGCAAGGGCAGTGCGAGGGTTACGCCGTGTTCTGTTAATTGAATGGCGTGGTTAAGGTTGGCTGCATGTAGCGGCATGAATGTGAAACCTCGTCTGAGCTAGGGGGTAATGGGTCATTGTGAGTAAATTACATGGCAAATTTGTCGTGAAGTAAACTACCCCAAGCGAATTTGTGTATATAGTAGAAGGCGGAATAATAACACCTACAAAAAACAGCTTAGGGAGAGGTATGCTCACTTTACATCATTTAAATAATTCGCGCTCACAACGTATATTATGGCTGCTGGAAGAACTTGGGGTAAGTTACCAGCTTGAACATTATCAACGAGACAGCACAACTAATTTGGCTCCAGACTCGCTTAGAGCGGTGCATCCCCTTGGCCGTTCACCTGTGCTAAGTACGCCCGACGGCGCCATTGCCGAATCGGGTGCCATTGTTGAGTACCTCGTACGTCATTATGCGTCAGAGAGCTTTTGTTCACCGACTGAAGGCGAGGCACTGCAGCAGTATCTGTTCTGGTTGCATTTTGCCGAAGGCTCATTAATGCCGCCACTGGTGGCCAATCTGGTGTTGGAAAAAGCCAGGCAAAAAGGCGCAAAACCGTTTTTCATTAAACCAATTACGAACAAGCTGGTGGATGGAATTTTAAATGCCTATTACGGGCCAAATTTGGCACAAAGCTTACGCTATGTAGAGTCGTATCTTGCCAGTCACACATGGTTTGCTGGCGACGAGCCCACGGGGGCAGATGTGCAAATGATATTTCCGCTTGAATCACTCGTGGCCAGTGGAAAGGCAAAAGATTTCGCCGCTATACAAGGTTATGTGAAGCGAGTTCATGCCCGTCCCGCTTACCAACAAGCCTTAGCAAAAGGCGGTGAATACGCCTACGCCTAGTTTTCGGCGCGCTTGTTGCAATTCTCTCGCACTAGGCTTCGCGATTAACGTAGTCGCCAATAAGCTGCATAAAGGCGTCGCCATAGCGGGTGAGTTTAGTTTGCCCAACACCACTGACATCTAGCATGGTGTCTTTGGTGGTGGGAAGCTTAGAGGCCATGTCCACTAACGTGGCATCACTAAACACCACGTAAGGGGGGACTTCATTTTCTTCCGCCAGTACTTTGCGCAAATGCTTGAGCCTCATAAAGAGGATGCGATCATAATTACTCGGCGCTTGTTTGGCTTTTTTATCAGGCTTGAATTCTAACCTTGGCGTAGCAAGCTGAATGGCAATTTCGCCCTTCAATACAGGCCGAGCTGCTTCGGTTAACCGTAGTGCCGCGTTGGCGGTAATATCCACCCGGATAAGGCCTTTGTGAATAAGTTGATTAATGATGTTATGCCAATAACTGTCGGACTTGTCTTTGCCTATACCATACGTGGAGAGCTGATGATGTCCCGCCTCTTGCAGACGTTTAAGCTGCTTTCCTCGCAATACATCAATAACATACTGAGTAGCCGCTTGCTGTTGTAAGCGCAGTACACAGGACAACACTTTTTGACTTATCACAGTGCCATCTATCATTTTAGGTGGGTCAAGACAGATATCGCAGTTGCCACAGGCGCTATCACTGAATTGTGAAAAATAGTTCAGCAGTACTTGGCGTCGGCAAGTTTGTGCTTCAGAAAAGGCTTCCATGGCAGCAAATTTTTGCAACTCAATTTGGTTTCTGTCTTCCAGTTCACCTTGGCTTATCCACTGCTTGACCCGCGCAGCGTCTTTCTCATCAAATAAGAGTAAGGCTTCCGATTCGAGGCCGTCACGCCCCGCGCGACCGGTTTCTTGATAATAGCTTTCTATACTTCGGGGAACATCATGATGCACGACGTAGCGCACGTTGGATTTGTTGATGCCCATGCCAAAGGCAACAGTTGCCACCACAATATCAATTTTGTCGGTAAGGAATTGACGCTGAACAAACTCTCGTTCATCGGTATCTAGCCCAGCATGATAGGCAGCGCACCGGAAGCCCTGACGAAATAGCTTTGCATGTAAATCGTCAACTTTCGCCCGGCTATTACAGTAGATAATTCCACTGCCATCTTGTTGTTTTACATAAGCAACGACTTGCTCGAACGCCTTATATTTCGACATGACGCGATAGCGAATATTGGGCCTGTCAAAGCTGCCCTTGTACACCAAAGGCGCGTCTAACTGAAGTTGGGTTAGAATATCTTGTTGTGTGGCTGCATCAGCAGTGGCTGTTAAGCCAATAACAGGAATATCTTTAAACCGTGACTTTATCTGCCCAAGCGCGCGATAGTCTTGTCTGAAATCGTGCCCCCAGTGCGACACACAATGCGCTTCATCTATCGCAAACAGAGAAATATCAGCGTGTTTTAAGGTTTGCTGGAAACCAAACTGAAGTAAACGTTCTGGCGATACGTAGAGCAAATCTAATTTGCCGTTAATGAGTTTATCTGCAATGTCCGATTGGGTGTCGGTCGGTAGCGTTGAATTTAGGTATGCGGCGCTTACCCCAAGCGCGAGTAGTTGTTCCACCTGATCTTGCATTAATGAAATTAACGGTGACACCACGATGGTAGTGCCCTGCATCACTAACGCTGGAATTTGGTAACACAACGACTTACCACCGCCAGTGGGTAGCAATACTAAGGCATCCCCCCCGTTACAAACGTGGTGGATAACATCACCCTGTCCCTCGCGAAAAGCGTCATAACCAAACACGTCTTTTAGCACGGTTTCAGGCGTAGCGGCGGGAGGTAACGGTGAGTCTTGTGTGGTGTTGGGGATTGCAGTTGTCATAGCGGGGGATTTTACGCCTTTTTCATCCAATCTTCACGGGAGAAACGTAAAAACTGGACTAAAATTCAGGATTAAAATATTCAAGTATCAATAGATAAAACAATTGGCTTGTGTGTATTGGGCTAATCTCGCTTGAGAGACGACATTAAGAAGAGGCGATTTATATGTCTGAGACACACACCCAATTAAACCCTTTGCGAGAGAAAATGATTACGCATGTAATCAGTTTGTTCCGTGATACAATGCCATTTAACCAATTGTTGGGTTTAGACTTTATCCCACGAGGTCAGGGCGTAGAGTTACATCTAGCATGGCGTGAAGCATTAACTGGAAACCCCTTGCAAAAAATCCTTCACGGCGGTGTGACAGCAAGTTTATTAGATACCGTAGGCGGCATTACTGCCATTATTGAAACTATTCATCAAACGCAAGATAGCGAGTTACTCAGCTTGCAAAAGCGGCTCGCAACAATGGGTACGGTAGATATGCGCGTGGACTACTTACGACCCGGAAGAGGCACGCATTTTATTGCCACGGCGGCGGTTATTCGAAAAGGGAGTAAATTAGCCGTGTGCAGAATGGAACTACACAACGAAGCGGGTGATCATATCGCATTTGGTACGGGCACTTATATGTTGGGGTAGTCATCTAAATTTTTTGGAGGTGCAGTGTGGCAGAACCCTTGCCAGATTTGATTGAAGAATTTGTCACCGACAGCATGGGCGACGACCCAGCGGTTATTTTAACTGCACTAAGTAGCCAAGACACGGTTTATATTGCCTCACTTCTAGAGTCATTGCCGGTTGAGCGACGCCTCATTATTTGGGAAGGCGTGCCACGGGATAAAAAGCTTTCCGTGCTGGTGGAGATGCGTAGTGACCCCCGCGAAATTCTGATTGATGCCACGGCGCATCACGAATGGGCCTCTATTTTCTCCGACATTGACGCCGAAGACTTGCTTGAGCTTCTCGACTCATTACCCACAAAGCTGGTGGATTTAGCCTACCAAACGCTAGATAGCCAAGAAAGGAAGTACTTTCGCGAAGCTACTCAGTTCCCTGATTCGCAAGTGGGTCACTGGGTAAACCACGAACTACTGGTATTGCCAGCGAATGCAAAAGTGCGAGAGGGGTTAAGGCTTTTGCGTCGTGAATTGCCGCAACACTGTGACAGCATCTATTTGGTCAATCGCTCGGGCCAGTTTTCTGCGTTGGTCAAAGTGAACAAGCTGTTTGCAGCACAAGAACATACTTCACTCGTTCAGTTAGCAGAAGAAAGCGCTGCAATATTAGATGCTACAGAAGAGGTTTCTACCGCGTCTTTGCAAGTACAGCGCTCCGGTTTGTCTGCCCTTCCTGTTGTGGATGAGAACAGCAAGCTTATAGGGCGCTTGGATATTACCTCTGCCAGTGAATTGATTAATGAGTTTTATGAGCGCCAAGTGATGGCCTCGGCAGGTATGGATGAAGATGAAGATTTATTCTCGCCGGTGGCAAAAAGTGCTCGTAATCGTGCGCTCTGGTTGGGTATTAATTTGCTAACAGCATTTTTAGCTTCTTGGTTTATCGGCCTTTTCGAAGCCACGCTGCAACAGGTTGTGGCGTTAGCGGTGTTGATGCCAGTGGTGGCCAGCATGGGTGGTATTGCAGGTAGCCAAACCCTTACGCTGATTGTGCGAGGGCTGGCCTTAGGGCAAGTTACCAGTGCCAATATACGCGCGCTCATGGTGAAAGAGTTAAAAGTGGGAGGAGTAAACGGCGTTATTTGGGCCCTTGTTATTGGGGTGGTGGCGTATTTTTGGTTTACCGATGTCTTGCTTGGTGTTGTGATTTGTCTAGCCATTTTATTCAATATAGTGGCGGCGGCACTGGCGGGGGTATTTGTGCCTGTGATTTTGGATAAGCTGAAAATAGACCCCGCCTTGTCAGGTTCAGTTATATTAACCACAGTCACAGACATCGTTGGCTTCGTGGCATTTCTCGGCTTAGGCTCACTCTTTTTACTGTAAGTGTCTTATTGCTGCCTTTATGGTGTCTTCGTTTTATTACTCGCTGGAGTTAGGCTTGTCTCAATCTGTTACTGCTACCTCTGCCGCTAAAGTCGGTGTTTTGTGTGCCATTGCTGCGTATTCTATGTGGGGTGTGGCGCCCTTGTATTTTAAACAGTTAGCGATGATCCCTGCGGCTGAAATATTGATGCACAGGGTAATTTGGTCGGCGTTACTGTTGTTCGTTTTAATTTTTGGATTAAAGCAATGGCCAAAGGTCTTTGCGGCCGTTAAAAATCGCAAAGTCATGCAGGTATTATTTGTAGCAGGCTTATTATTAGGGGCAAATTGGTTGCTGTTTATCTGGGCTATTAATAACGACCATATCCTGGATGCCAGCTTAGGTTACTACATTAATCCCTTATTAAATGTGTTCTTGGGCCGCGTATTTTTAGGAGAACGCCTTAGGCGCTATCAAAAGCTGGCAGTAGGGCTTGCGGTTATTGGCGTTGCAGTACTGGTATTTTCCTATGGGTATTTGCCTTGGATTGCACTTGTGCTGGCGTTCAGTTTTAGTATTTATGGCTTATTACGAAAAAAGGTAGCGGTAGATTCATTACCCGGTTTGTTTATTGAAACGTTAATGCTCTCGCCTTTTGCTCTCATTTATTGGCTTATGTTTGGCTCTGCATACAGTGACTTATTGAGTAATAGCATGTCATTAAATGTATTACTGCTAGCCGCGGGTGTGGTTACCACGGCGCCCCTATTGTGCTTTACGGCCGCGGCGCGCCGTATCATGTATTCAACACTGGGCTTTTTTCAATACATAGGACCTACGCTTATGTTTGTTCTAGCGGTAAGCTTGTATGAGGAACCTTTGGAAGAGTCGAGGCTAGTGACATTCGGCTTTGTCTGGTTGGCGTTAGCGGTGTTCAGTGTGGACTCTTTGATGGCTTATTCTCAGCAAAGAAAGGCCAGAAAATCCCTAGAAAGGTCAACCGGCTGACGGTGTGGTGTTATAGCTTATTTGATTTCTGCCGTTATTTTTCGCGCAATACAGTTGTCTGTCGGCGGCACTAAGAAGCTCTTCAATACTTTGTGTGGTGTGATCAGCAATACCGATGCTACAGGTAACATTAACCGTAGCGTCGGTAACCAAAATGGCCTGCTTTTCTAATGTAACGCGAAAAGCATCGAGTTGATCTTTGGCGTAACGACCATCATGGTAAGGGAAGTACACACAAAATTCTTCGCCGCCAAAGCGCGCCACGATGTGTTCGCTAAAGGCATCTTCTAATAGCCGCCCCACTGTCTTTAATACACTGTCTCCTGCATCATGACCATAAGTGTCGTTGATACGCTTAAAGTGATCTAAGTCGATAAGCGCAAGGGCGTGACTATTAGACAATGTTTGATGTTTGACGGTGACTGTGTAAAAAAAGTGCCGCCTGTTCGGTAGCCCAGTGAGGTAATCTGTGTTTGCCGCCCGTCGAATGGCTTCTACGCTTTCAATGTATTCCACATTTTGCATCACACGACACAAAAACTCTTCATGGCAAAAAGGCAGACGTAAAAAGTCGTTCGCGCCACTTTTTATAAAATGCGCCGACATGAGCATACCCTGTCCTCCGGCAATCCCCATAATTGCCAGTTGCTCTTTTGAAAACGCCTTGCGTAGGCTGGAAACAAAATACGTGCCCGACATATCGGGTAATTGATTATCTGTAATCACAAGACGAATATGTTGATGTTGCGACAACAAGCGCATGGCGTCATGGGCAGTGAGGCAATCATATACCACAAAGTTATGACGAATAAGTAGTGAGATCATGTGCTTACGTTGCATACGATGGGTGCTGACAACGATGACGCCGGTAGATTTGTTTTTTTCTAACCGTGCCAGCAAACGGTTAAGATAGTCGTAGTTTTGCGCATTTTCTTTGGGAATGTAGTCTACGACATCTTTGGACAACACCTTGTCGCGGGTACAGGCGTCGAGGTTTTCAGTGGTCACGATAGTCGGAATGTAAGCTTCAATGGTGAAATCTATGGCTTCACCTTGCTTGGCATCGGGCAGCACATAAGCCACAACAGCGCACAAAAATTGCTCTGGCACCCTATTGGCAAAGCGTACTTTCGCTTCGGTTAGTGAACTTGCACCCACCGGAATGAGGCCAGCCTTGCGAACAAGTTTTGAAACAATGTCTACGTTGGTGTGATTATTCTCTATCACCAGCACATGTTGCTGCATATCACTCTACTTAATCGTAGGCTGCCTTGCCAAAGGGTTACGCTTGCTCCAACTTAGCGTATGCTAGCACCAACCATTTGGTACCAAATTCATCAAAATTTACTTGTACGCGTGCGTGCTCGCCGCTGCCTTCGTAATTTAATACAATACCTTCGCCAAACTTCCTATGCACAACTCGCTGACCCAGTTGAAACCCGGTATCTTCAAAGGAGGCATGTGACGTTGCTTGGCTAAATCGATTGTGAACGGGCCGCGAAATAGTGGTGCGTAAGCGAACTTCTTCTACACAGTCTGCAGGTATTTCCTTAATAAAGCGAGACGCCGTATGATATTTATCTTGGCCATACAAGCGGCGACTTTCTGCATAGGTAATATATAACTTTTGCATAGCCCGTGTCATGCCCACATAACAGAGGCGACGCTCTTCTTCCATTCTGCCGGGTTCGTCGTTGGTCATTTGGCTGGGAAACATCCCTTCTTCTACACCGGCCATGAAAACAAGAGGAAACTCTAAGCCCTTTGCAGTATGTATCGTCATCATTTGGACTGCGTCTTGATCTTTATCGGCTTGTTGTTCGCCGGCTTCAAGTGACGCGTGGGCGAGAAAGGCGGAAAGGGGCGTCATTTCTTCCGCTTCTTCGGGCACAATAAATTGCTTACACGCCGTGACTAATTCTTCTAAGTTTTCTAATCTGGCTTGCGCTTTTTCGCCTCGCTCTGCTTGGTACATGGCATACAAGCCAGATTGACGTATAGCAACATCAGCTTGCTCTTCGAGAGGCGCTTCAGTGGTGGCCTGTTCTAGCTCGCTTATTAAGAGCGCAAAGCTTTGCATGGCATTTAACGCCCGCCCTTTTAACGCTTTTTCATTGATCAGCAATTGGCTGGCTTGCCACATAGAGCAGTTGTGCGCACGAGCCGTTTCTCGCACTTGAGACAAGGTTTTTTCGCCAATACCACGACTTGGTGTATTCACAACACGCTCGAAGGCCGCGTCATCATGCGGGTGGTTGATCATACGTAAATAACCAAGCGCGTCTTTAATTTCTTGGCGTTCGAAGAATCGTAATCCCCCATAAATACGGTAAGCGATGCCTTCGTGCAAGAGGGCTTCTTCGAGTACCCGCGACTGGGCGTTGTTACGGTATAAAATAGCGGTATCTTTTAATGCATTGCCTTGATGTAGCCAGTCTTTAATTTTAGAGACAATAAAGCGCGCTTCATCTAATTCATTAAAGCCGGCGTATACCGAGATAAGCTCGCCTTGACCGTCTTCAGTCCAAAGCTCTTTGCCCAACCGGCCGGTATTGTTATCAATGACTGTGTTAGCCGCTTTTAAGATATTGCCGGTGGAGCGGTAATTTTGCTCAAGACGAACCGTGGTTGGGTTGTCGAAATCTTTAAGGAAATGCTGAATATTGTCTACGTTAGCACCACGCCAGCCATAGATAGACTGGTCATCATCCCCCACAATCATAATATTGTTGGTGTCGCCGCTGCACAACATGCGAAGCCATGCATATTGAATGTTATTGGTATCTTGAAATTCGTCTACTAAGATTGCACGAAAACGGCGCTGATAGTGGGCTAATACGTCTGGGTTCTTGGCCCAGAGCTCGTGCGCTCTTAATAATAATTCGGCAAAGTCGACAAGGCCTGAGCGGTCACAAGCATCTTGATATGCGGCGTATATTTCGCGCATCTTCTTTTGAATGTGATCGCCATGGGTTTCAATATGTTGCGGACGTAAACCTTCGTCTTTATTGCCGTTAATGTACCACTGCACTTGGCGAGGCGCCCAGTGTTTTTCGTCTAAATTCATGGCTTTTAAAATACGTTTAATAAGCCGATATTGATCGTCAGAATCAAGAATCTGGAAGTTTTCCGGCAAGCCTGCTTCTGCGTGGTGGGCACGAAGCAGCCGGTGGGCAAGGCCATGGAATGTGCCAATCCACATGTTGTGTAAGCTTCTACCCATTAACGATTCAATACGACCACGCATTTCTCTGGCCGCTTTATTGGTGAAGGTTACGGCTAATATGGAGAAGGGCGTGATGTTTTCGACTTCCATTAACCACGCTATACGATGCACCAAAACACGGGTTTTACCACTACCGGCGCCTGCCAGTACAAGGGCATTTGATAAGGGCGCAGCTACCGCTTCACGTTGTTTGTCGTTGAGCTCGTCAAGCAGTCTGGATACATCCATAGTGTGATTTACCTAATTCGTTGCAATGAATAACCGCGGTATTATGCCAGCTGACTGTTAATTTATACAGTCCAGTTTTTCAACTCTCCCTTTTTCAATGCATAGTGAAAAGGCGCGGATGGCACTCGTTAGTTGCGTGTGGAATAACCTATAGCAAAGTTATTCGACAAATTGATCGAATAATACGCTTGCTGGGTAACACTTGTGTACAGCTAGCCAGTAAACTCAGGTAAAATAACGATGAATACGGGTTACGTGTTTGCGTACTGCGGTATTAGGTTAGACACTTCTTATAGGAAACGCCAATGAATGCCATGTCTGCGCCCATCGATTTTTGGACGTCGCTGAAACAAGAAGCACATAAAGTTGCAGAGAGTGAGCCGTTACTATCGAGCTATGTGCATGCCAGTGTGTTGGCACATCATAATTTTGAGTCGTCTCTGAGCTTTATTTTATCTAATAAAATGGCCGATGACGTTATGCCTGCTTTGGCCATTCGAGAGGTGTTTGACGAAGCTTATTTGCTTGAACCCGGTATCAGCGAAGCGGCCATTGCTGACATCCAAGCCATTAAGGCGCGAGATGCCGCAGTGGGTGATTACCTAACTCCTCTACTGCATTTCAAGGGTTTTCATGCGGTGCAAGTGCATCGAATGGCACACTATTTATGGCTGCATGAACGACACCAGCTTGCCTTATTTTTGCAAAGCCGTAACTCGTCGAGTTTTGGTGTAGACATTCACCCTGCCGCCCGTATCGGTAAAGGTGTTATGTTTGACCACGCCACCGGTATTGTAGTGGGTGAAACTGCAGTCATAGAAGACAATGTTTCTATTTTACAAAGTGTCACCCTTGGTGGTACCGGCAACGAATCTGGCGACCGCCATCCAAAAATTCGTCAGGGTGTCTTAGTGGGGGCAGGGGCCAAAATTCTTGGTAATATTGAAGTGGGTGAAGGTGCGAAAGTTGGCGCAGGTAGCGTGGTACTTAATCATGTGCCTCCCCATGTTACCGTTGTAGGTGTGCCAGCTAAGGTAGTGGGCAGGCCAGTATGCAAAAATCCTTGCGAGTCTATGCGGCAAAACGTGCTAGAAGACAACGTTTAAGTATTTTACCTGTGCGGCTTGACCAGTAAGTTAGGGCAAGCCTCGCGGCTAAAACGCCAGTAGTTCAGACAAATTGTCCAACACGACATGGGGCAGCACTGACACTTTCTCTAGCTGTAACGCCATGGGGCGATTACAGGCATACCAAGCCGATTGAAAGCCAGCGTTAATTGATGCATACACATCTTTTTGTAAATTATCTCCCACATGCAGAATATGCTGAGGCGCAATGCCTAGTTTGTCTGCCGCTTGTTCAAACATGACTGGTGAAGGTTTCATAGGGCGAGATAGATTGGCGTGATAAATGTCGTCAAAATAAGTGTCTATGCCTATCGCCTTAGCATTGACGTTGCCATTGGTAATAGCAACGAGAGGCATACGTTCACTTAAGGTTTTTAATGTTGTATGTATTTCTTCCGCTAACGTGAACTGGCTACGCGCGTTGTAAAAGCAGTGAAAACAGGCCATAACTGCGTCGTCTAATTTGCCTTCATCCCATGTTTGTTCCTGAGCATCGTCTGTTAACGCTTGTCGTAACACGGTGAGGCGAAGCTGCCCCATATCTGAGGCTAATTCCGGTCGCGTGGCAATAGCGCTGTTCTTAAGATGAAGCCATTGCTGTGCGGTTAGTGCTGCCGCGCGTGGGTGGTGGGTTCGAATATGTTGCTGAAGTGCCCGTTCCGCGCGTTGAATAATGGGCTCATTATTGTAAAGGGTGTCATCGAGATCAAAGGTCATGGCCTTCACGGCGTGAAGAGATCGAAAAAACTGCATAAATTACGCTGCCTTCATTATTTTTTATGTGCTCTAGGGTGCGCGGCATCATACACTTTGGCAAGGTGTTGAAAGTCGAGGTGTGTATACACTTGGGTTGTTGATAAATTGGCGTGACCCAACAACTCTTGTACTGCCCGTAAATCGCCGCTAGATTCCAATACGTGTGTGGCGAAGGAATGGCGCAGTTTGTGCGGGCTGACGGTTTGTGAAAGATGTTGTTGTTGGGCGAGATGATTTAGCCGGTTTGCCACCTGTCGATTTGATATGCGGGTTTTACGTTTACTTACGAAGACAGCATTTTCATAGGGTGTCGTGTATGCAGGTCGAACTTTTAGCCACGCGTTTAACGCCCGTTGGGCTTGACGACCCAAAGGAAGAATGCGCTGTTTACTGCCTTTTCCCATTACCCTAATGGTGCCATCTTTTTGATAATCACTTAGGTTTAGACCCGTGAGTTCACTTAACCGCAAGCCACAGCCGTATAGCAACTCGAACATAGCCGCATCGCGACACGCAATGCCTTCATCGCCGCTACTTTGTGCGTCATTGCTTAACAGTTGCTGCATTTCATCAACGCTAAGTTGTTTGGGCAATGGCTTGCCTTGTTTGGGCGCTGAAATTCCTTCCACAGGGTTACTGAACAGTTGTTTTTGCTCTATAAGGTATTGGCAAAAGGTACGCAGTGCAGACAAACGAAGGGCAATACTGCGCGGCTTATGCCCAGCCAACTTGGCATTAGCCATGACACGTTTTACATCTACAGGGGTAATGCTAGACCACTCCTGAAGATGAAGTGTCTTTGCGATGTCTTGGAGTTGGCGCTGATAATTACTGAGTGTGTGAGCTGATAGGCCACGTTCCACTTGTAAGTGTAAAATAAATTTATCAAGCCAGTGTTGGCAGTTGGGACTAAGCAATGTTTCCGTTTCCACGAAAACTAATACCCCATCATCTCAGGTAAGATAATGTTTAGCACTTGCTGAAGTTGTTGCAATAACAAGGTGTCCATGTCTGGAGTAAAATGGCTGGCATCGCTACTGCTTATCCCTAAGATGCCCAAATCTTCTTGGTCACCAAGCAGAATAAGGGCAACAGATTCGGCACTGCTTTCCGCAAATAGTAATTGGCGCTCATGTTGCGATAAGCGACCGAAAAAGAACGACGACGATTTAAATCGCTTCTCAGTAAACAGCCGCTTTTGTAATTCAGGAATAGCGTGAGGGCCTTTAAAACTCTTAATAACCGCTGAGGACAATTGCAACCGCTCTTGCAATACATCTTCCAGCGTAAACTGCACCTCGGCAACGCTTTCGCAGCGTAGAAGCTGAACGTTGAGGTCGGTGTAAACGCGATAAATCTTTTCGTTTTGCTTGGCAATGCTAACTAACTGCGACAGCTTAAGGTTGAGTTGGCGTACTTTCTTTCGAAGCTGTTCGCTTTGAATTTCGACTAAAGAAACACTGCCTTTCTGCGCATGGGGAATTTTAATTTTTTCGAGTAACTCAGGGTAGCGTATAAAAAAATCAGGGTTTTGTGCTAAGAAGGTGTACACATCTTGTGGCGATAACGTACTGTCACCAGAAAATACCTCCACCAATGCAGAAGCGCTCGTTTGCCCTGAAATTTCACTCATAGGTTTATTTGTCCGTCGTAGACGTGTTCAGCTGGGCCTGTCATTTTTAGCACACTATCTGGGCCAGGCCAGCGGATCCTCAGTGTTCCTCCGGGTAAGTCTACCCGAACATCCTTACTTAATTTACCTTGTATTTGACCAATTGCAACTGCTGCGCACGCACCGCTTCCACATGCGAGTGTTTCACCGGAGCCCCGCTCAAATACACGTAGCCGAATATGCGACTCATTAATGATTTGCATAAAGCCAACATTCACCCTTTCAGGGAAGCGTTCATGGCTTTCAACCAATGGCCCAATATCCAGCACGTCGGCAGTATCTACATTCTCAACTTCAATGACGCAGTGAGGGTTGCCCATGGACACCGCACCACAAAATAAGGTTTTATCATCGAGACGCAAGATATAGGTGTTTTCTTGTTTATTCGCTTTCAGTGGAATATTAGCGGGTACAAAGTCTGGTTTGCCCATATTAACGGTAACTTGCCCGTCTTTTTCTAGGTACAACACCATTTTTCCCGCTTTCGTACTCACCACAATTTTGTTGCGATTAATTAAGCCTTTTTGTTTAACAAATCGGGCAAAGCAACGTGCGCCGTTACCGCACTGTTCCACTTCAGAGCCATCTGCGTTAAAGATACGATAATGGAAATCTTGTTCAGGATCGTAGGGAGGTTCAACCATGAGAAGTTGATCAAACCCGATACCAAAATTTCGATTTGCTAACTGCTGAATTTTCTCTTTTGAGAAAAAGACGTTCTGGGTGACGTTATCAATCACCATAAAGTCATTACCCAGACCGTGCATTTTTGAAAACTGAACCTGCATTAACCGCGCATCTTTATTTTAAATTTGACCCTAGTTTACGTAAGTTTATGCTCACCTTTCCAGAGATCTTTTTGAATTTCTCGTTCTCGCACAACAATTGACTCGTCACCATCCACCATTATTTCAGCTGGGCGGCAGCGGCTGTTGTAGTTTGATGCCATCACAAAACCATAGGCACCCGCACTTCTTACGGCTAGTAAGTCACCTGGGACAATGGCCAGTTCGCGGTCTTTACCAATGAAATCACCGGTTTCGCATACCGGCCCTACCACGTCATAAAGACAAGGCGTAGAGGAGGTTTGTTGATTTACAGGAATAATATTTTGCCACGCTGAGTAAAGGGCTGGGCGCAGTAAATCGTTCATGGCAGCATCAACAATGGCGAAACTTTTCTCTTCCCCTTGCTTGATAAACTCAACTTCGGTAACCAAGATACCAGCGTTGGCGGCAATGGCTCGGCCTGGTTCTAAAATGAGCTTAAGCTGTTCACGGCCCGTCATTTTTTCAGCCATGGCAGCTGCGTATTCTTTTGGATGTGGAGGAGCTTCATCATTGTAGGTAACCCCTAATCCACCCCCTACATCGAGGTGGGAAATGACAATGCCTTTTTCAGCTAATTCATCAATGAGAATAAGCAAACGCTCTAGTGCATCAACAAAGGGGCCAATTTCCGTAAGCTGAGAACCAATGTGGCAGTCCATACCCACTACATTGAGATGAGGGAGTGAAGCGGCTAACTCGTAGGTTTGAATGGCGCGTTCACGGGCAATACCAAACTTATTGGCTTTTAGCCCAGTAGAAATATAAGGGTGGGTTTTGGCATCAACATCTGGATTAATACGCAAAGAAATGGGAGCGGTTTTGCCCAGTTTGCCAGCGACTTCATTAATACGATGTAATTCAGGTTCAGACTCTACGTTAAAGCACATGATGCCTTGATTTAGCGCGTAAGCAATTTCATCGGCCTTCTTACCTACCCCTGAAAATACAACTTTGCTGGCATCTCCGCCTGCTTCAATCACCCGTGCGAGTTCACCGCCAGAGACAATATCGAAGCCAGAGCCTAGTTTTGCCAAGGCACTTAAAACACCAAGGTTTGAGTTGGCTTTCACTGCGTAGCAAATAAGGTGAGGGTGTTCGCCTATAGCGTCGTTAAACGCATGCCAATGGCGCTCTAATGTTGCACGCGAGTAGACGTATAAAGGGGTGCCATGAGATTTAACGATGTCACTGACGGCAACATCTTCGGCAAAAAGTTGGTTGTTTTTATAAGCAAAAAAATCCATTAATTAGATTCTCCCGAGGTGGAGGCGGGGGAGCGTGGCAAGGTGCTTGAAGGCACTGCATTATTCGACTCATCGTCAGGTGCATTTTGCTCAGGCGCTTGAGGAATATATAGCGCCCCTTTGTAACCACAGCCTGTTAATGCCATGGTGATAAAAACTAGTACAACCCACTTTTTAAGCACGAAATTTCCCGCAAAAGCTACATCAAATGCCGCTATCATCGCATTGCGGGATTAAAATGCAAGAGCCAATAAGCGTTCTTGGGTTTTATCGCCATAATGCACGTTTTGCCAAAGTTCGTTGCATAAAGTTTGTGTGTCTTTCCAATCCCCTTTTTTGAGCCAATCGATAAGAACGTCAGGATTGTCTGGAAAGGCAATAGCTTCGATGTCTGGTGCTTCTAGCCATTCTTCAACAATATCAGTATCTAATTGAAATAAGGTTTGGCAAAGGTCGAGTTTATTCAACGTCAGCACGTTTGATAATTGCTCAAATTGCCCATGTAGTGGCTTGATAAGTAACTTTTTACCTAGTTGCAATGCTTCGCTTGAAAGTTCGAAGCCCCCGTTTGCGATGACACCACTACAATGCTGCAATGCCCGCTGAAAATGCTGCTTAGACGTGGGATTCCATTGGATATGTCCTGCTTCTTTGATTTCACTGATATTGGGGTGAAAACACTGAAAAACCTGATCGCTAATAGGCTCTAACATTTGTTGTATATCAGCCACATCCTCAAAGGGCAAATACACAAGAATATGACCTTTTCCGGGCATAGAAGCGGGTTTGTCTGCCACAAATGGCGGAATAATGGGTTGATTAAAATGATACCAGTGCACACCCAACTGAATGTCGGTAGGGGCGAAGTTTTTCATGAGAACTTTGTCAATAAGGGTATCACCAGATTTTGGTACATCGTAGGCAAACGCCGCTTGGTGACTAATTGATATGGAGGGAATATTTTGACGTTTAGCCGCCCATGCTGTTACCGGCTCAAAGTCGTTAACTAATAAGTCGTAACCTGAGGCATCAAAATGCCTCACATCTTTGATGAACTGGCTGACGTTCGCTTGGCGTAATGTCGCCCAGCGATCCACGCGCCCTCGTTTTGTAACAAAGCTTAGCCCTGTAAGCGTTTGGTACTGTCCAAACACATCCATATCAAAGTATTTATCGGGCGCGCGGCCGGTAAAAACAAAATCAACGTCAATATCTGAACGCTGCGAAAGGGCAGCCGCCATAATTCGTGCTCGTGCAATATGCCCGTTGCCGGTACCTTGCACGCCATACAATAATTTCATGTTACCCCAGAATGGAAATACTCAACGACGCAATAGTGATACCAAGTAAGGTTCCCGCTACCACATCAGAAGGATAGTGAACACCAAGTAGTACTCTTGATAGCCCTATCAGTAAGGCCCAGCAATAGGCCAATACGGCAAAGGGCGGATAATAGTGCGCCACTATACTGGCCATAAGCCATGCGGCTGCCGTGTGTCCTGACGGCAAAGAGAACTTATCTGAGGGAGTGACATGTGCTGTTAAATTCATTAGAAAATCACAGGGGCGTGGTCGCTTGAACATTTTCTTAAGCAGCACATAGATAGGAAGTTCCAACGCATATGCCATCAGCGCGGTATAGAGGAATAGCTCGCCATGCTCGGGTTCAAAGGCCCAAAGTAGCATGCCGATCACAAAATAAAGGTATCCGTCGCCGGTTTTAGATAACCAGATAATGCTGCGACAGTCTCTTTTCACCGTTAGCCGGTAAATGAAATAAAAAAGATCTGTATCGTATTTGGTCAAGGATTTTAAGTTCATCACCTTGCACCCCATTGCGATTAATTAATGCACAGATTAAAAATTAACTGTGACCAATCGGTGACAAAAAAAAGAAACCTTTATTACATACTGCGTGATAAGGGAAGCTGTATTGGACACCCACAGAAGTTGTATTGGACACCCACAGAAGTTGTATCGGACACCCACAGGTTTCATGCGTGGGACACACACATCATCACTGTTAGGAAATCATGGACAGTCACAACATTCAAACGTCGTAGTGGACAGCCACCAATACAATAATGCTAGCAATTTATGTGCTAATTATCCGATTACGGCACGAAATTAAGGGGAAGGTGAGGTCGATGTGAAAAATACCTTCGAATTTTATCAAGATGCGTAATCTAACGTTTTCAAGCGTTAAATTAATGCTATGCTAAACCCATCAAGTTATTCACTTCACTTAATTAAAGTAAGGCAGAGCAATGGATTACAACACTTCTGAATTATGCGATTTATTTGCCGATAGTGTCGATGTTGTCGACCCCATATTTGTAAGCTATGGCGGCCGCTACTCTTTCGGTGGTGAAGTAACCACGATTAAGTGCTTTGAAGACAGAGGGTTAATTGATAGGGTGCTGGCTCAGCCTGGTGCAGGAAAAGTATTGCTGATTGACGGAGGAGGCTCGGTTCGTCGCGCGCTTATTGATGCAACGTCTGCGCAAATTGCCATAGATAACGACTGGGAAGGGATAGTGTGTTACGGCAGTGTGCGTGAAGTTGATACCTTAGCTGATTTAGACATTGGTGTTCTCGCAGTAGCGGCCATTCCGGTTAATGCTGAAAGTGAAAGTATTGGTGATGTTGATGTACCCGTGAACTTTGGCGGGGTAACTTTTTTACCAGAAGATCACCTGTACGCCGATAGTACTGGTGTCATTTTGTCGCCAGAACCGCTTGATTTAGAATGAAATAGTATCCTGATATGAAGAAAGGAGACCAAGGCCTCCTTTTTTATGATGCGTTATTGTGTTCGCTATCAAATATATGATTTAAATACATGGCAATACGAATCCCCGCCATTTGCAAACGTTCGGTGGCAATAGGCAAATGATTGTAAAGATAATCGTAGGATAGTTCGGCCCCCTCTTCAGGGTATATGGTGTCGCGAATTTCAATGCTTTCTTGAATCCATACGAATGGGTCGACAGACGCCCACTGACGAATATTTTGTGGTGTAATTTGTCGATTCAGTTGCTCTGTCCACTCTGTATAAGACATTTTGCGCTGATCTAGCATTTCGGAGTCCCATACGCGGTGCAAGTTGGAATCGTGCCAGAAGAATTGCAATTTTTCGTCGTTGCCGCCTCTGTCAGTACCATTCCCCGCATGTAAAGGTTGGTGCAAATCACCAATAATGTGCACGATAAAACGCAATGCCAAACGCTTTTCCTCTGCGGTAGAGGCATCACTCAAAAGCACACTTTTAAAATGTGAGAGCGCTGTAACCGCATCGCCTTCATCTGGGGCACCTACGTTAACGTAGTTTTGACCCTCAGGTACGGTGACATAATGCCATGGAGAAGCCGTTTTGCGCCAAAACGTACTTGGGTCTGAACGCATTTCATCGGCATACGTTGACGCTTGAGCTAAAGAACCACGAGGGAGCAGGTCTTTTAGGGCGGCTTGAGAGAGCGGGCTTAAATATTTTTCCGCAATAGCGCCTGTCACACGGTGACCGGTTTGACCCCAGCCCAGTGCGGGTGAACTTGAAAGTAGAGTGGTAGACACGAAAAGCGTCACAGCGAAAAAAGTTCTTTCGAACGCTGACATAAATGTTCCTATTGATGGTGTTTAGATTGGTAGCCCCAGCGTGCAACGAGGGATTGCTCAATACCGAGGTGGTCGAGAATTCTTGCCACAACAAAGTCGACCAAATCATCTATGGTCTTTGGGTTGTGGTAAAACCCGGGTGCCGCAGGCATTATTGTGGCACCCATTTGTGACAGTTTTAACATATTTTCCAGATGGATAGAGGACAGTGGCATTTCTCTTGGCACCAAAATAAGTTGCCCGCGTTCTTTTAACACTACATCTGCGGCACGCTCAATAAGATTGTCACTGGCACCGATGGCAATGGATGAAAGGGTACCTGTTGAGCATGGACACACAACCATTTTGCTTGGTGCTGCTGAGCCAGAGGCCACTGGCGAAAACCATTCCTCTTTTCCAAAAACCTGAATCTGCCCTTCTTTTGCACCGCATTGCTCACTAAAAAACGCAGCAGCATCGCTGGGGCGCGAGGGGATTTTTACGTTTTCTTCTGTGGCAAACACCACTTTGGCTGCAGACGATATCAGTACAAATACCTCATAGTCGGCTTTTACCAAAGATTGCAACAAGGTGAGTGCATAGGGTGCACCGGAGGCGCCTGTTATCGCAAGTGTCACTTGCTTATCGTGCTTCATTGTTATGCCTTTTGTTCCCGCGCACTCAAGGCGCTTAAAATTTGACTGTGAATGCCACCAAATCCGCCATTGCTCATGACCAGAATATGGTCACCATCTTGCGCGGTATCCACGAGCGCTTGCACAATATTTTCGATGTTATTGAAGCAATGTGTGGGTGTCTCGCTATGGGCGACCGCTAACGATAAAGACCAATCCATATCGCTAGGTTCAAATAGGAAAACCTCATCAGCTTGGTGCCATGCGCCAGCAAGCGTATCTTTATGGACACCCATCTTCATTGTATTGGAGCGAGGTTCTAATACGGCCAAAATACGTGCGTGTCCCACTTTTTTTCGCAAGCCATCTAATGTGGTCGCAATGGCGGTAGGGTGGTGAGCAAAATCGTCGTATACGGTAATTCCGTCCACATTCCCTTTAATTTCCATTCTGCGTTTTACGTTTTTAAAATGGGACAGCGCGTCAATGGCATCAGGCAAGGTGACCCCCGCATGATGTGCACTTGCAATCGCCATGAGTGCATTATCTACATTATGTTGACCTAATAGCGACCATTTCACTGAACCAACCTGACACCCATTATGTACAACGTAAAACTCACTTCCGTCTTGGTTAATCAGCTCTGCAGCCCACTCTTTACCCAGTGCTTGTCTTGATGACCAGCACCCTTTTTTCAAGGTGTCTTCTATTGATGGGGTATGATTAGGAGTAAGAATTAGGCCGTTTTCTGGCACCATTCTCACTAAGTGATGAAACTGAGTTTGAATAGCAGAAAGGTCGGCAAAAATGTCAGCATGGTCAAATTCTAAATTATTAATTACTAACGTTTTGGGGCGATAGTGCACAAATTTAGAGCGTTTGTCGAAAAACGCACTGTCGTATTCATCTGCCTCAATGACAAAAAATGGACAGTCACCAACCCGAGCAGATACGCCAAAGTTTTCTGGCACCCCCCCGATTAAATAGCCGGGCTTCAAACCAGCGTGCTCGAGGATCCACGCTACCATGCTGCTGGTGGTGGTTTTGCCATGTGTGCCTGCAATACCGATTACCCATCTGTCTTTTAATAAATTGTCTAATAACCACTGCGGGCCACTTGTGTAGGGTAGATTGCGGTTAAGGACGTACTCTACGGCAGGGTTACCACGTGACATAGCATTCCCAATAACCACAATATCTGGAGCTGGCGAAAATTGCGCTTCATCGTAGCCCTCGGTAAGCATGATACCCAGCGCTTCCAACTGTGTGCTCATGGGAGGGTAAACATTAGCATCAGACCCTGTTACCTTGTGGCCAAGGGATTTTGCTATAGCAGCAATACCGCCCATAAAGCTGCCACAAATGCCTAAAATATGTACATGCATTGCGCATTCTCATTCATTTTCATGTTATTAGGTGTACTCTATCAGAACCCGAAAGCGAATAGATAATTCAATTTACCGGTTCCCCCTTGGTAAAGTATTAAACTGGTATGCTGTGTAAATGGCGTTGATTTAGCATGTTCTAATTCAGTAAGAACATGGTTACAATCGGTTTAGCATTGATTTTACTGTACTGTAATTATGAATGTGCCCTTAACAGGCGGGTTTTAGCTTGTTGGTGTTACGAGAGAAAAGCCAGAATGGAAAACTGCGCACCTCGTATCATTACACCCTACACACGAAAAAAAGGCTTACATTTAATGAAACGTTTAAATTCCCAATTGCAAAAAGACGGTGCACCCCTTGAGTTGATTCTGCTCATTCGTACCTTATTAGCTGGCTGTAAAGAGATATCTTTCCGCGTAAGCCAGGGCGCACTGGCTGGCGTGCTTGGTTCTACACTATCTGAAAATGTACAGGGCGAAACACAAAAGAAGCTCGACGTAATCTCAAACCATATTTTAAAAGATACACTTCGAGAATCTGGGTATGTAAAAGCCATTTCATCAGAAGAAGAGGACGATGTAGTACCTTGTAATCCAGAAGGTAAATACCTCGTTAGTTTCGACCCTTTAGATGGCTCATCGAATACCGAAATTAACAGCTTAATCGGTACTATATTTTCAATTACCCATGCACCGCAATGGATGGAGCCTGAAGACCCATCAGCGTTTTTACAGCCGGGAACGCAAATAGTTGCAGCAGGGTATGTGCTTTATGGCCCATCAACAATGTTGGCGCTAACTACAGGCAAAGGCACACATATTTACACCTTGGATAAAACTCACGGTGGCTTTTTATTAACTCACCCTAATATTCAAGTGCCCGAGCAAACGACTGAGTTTTCAATTAATGCCTCTAATCAACGCCATTGGGAACCATCCATGCAAGCGTATATTGCCGACCTGCTAGCGGGCAAAGACGGGCCAAGGGGCAAAAACTTCAATATGCGTTGGGTCGCCGCGATGGTAGGAGACATTCATCGTTTATTGTGTCGCGGCGGTATCTTCATGTACCCCTTCGACAACCGCGACCCATCTAAACCGGGTAAATTACGCTTGCTGTATGAAGCAAACCCAATGGCCTTTCTCATGGAGCAGGCCGGCGGTAAAGCGGAAACGGGAGAGGGCCGTATTCTAGAGGTTATGCCTGAAGAAATTCATCAACGTGTGCCTTGCATTATTGGCTCTAAAGATGAAGTAGAAACGTGCTTGAGCTACGCAACAAAGACCGAGTAAACCTTAAAAAGCGGTAAAATTAGGGCTGATCAGTAAGACAAGCGTCTTAAATCGTTTTTATTTTGCCGCTGTCACCGTATACTTACGGGCAAAATTTCTAATCTATTATTGTAAGGACAATAGAATGAGCTTAAGTGCTGTTTCTGCTGGCAAGAACTTGCCTGATGAAGTGAATGTAATCATTGAGATCCCAGCTCACGCTGATCCAGTGAAATACGAAGTAGATAAAGACACGGGCGCGATGTTTGTAGACCGCTTTATGGCCACGTGCATGCACTACCCAACTAACTACGGTTATGTGAACAACACATTGTCAGAAGATGGTGATCCGGTTGACGTGCTTGTTATGACGCCATTCCCTCTACTAGCTGGCTCTGTGATAAAGTGCCGCCCTGTAGGCGTACTGAACATGACGGATGAGTCTGGTAAAGACGCAAAAATACTTGCAGTACCGGTGGATAAGCTTTCTACAATTTACCGTGATGTCCATGAAATTGCAGATGTACCTCCACTACTTCTTAAGCAAATCGAGCACTTCTTTGAGCACTATAAAGATTTAGAGCCTGGAAAGTGGGTTAAAATTGATGGCTGGGAAGATGCGGCCGCTGCAAAAGCTGAAATTGTCTCAAGTGTTGAGCGATTCGAAGCAGAATAATTCACGCTGACTGTAAAAAGTGTTAAAAAGGGCTGGTAATAACCAGCCCTTTTTTATTTTAAACGAGAGAGTTATGCGAAACCTTAGGGTAAAATTTATTGTTGTGCTTAGCACCCTATTGCTGGCCTTAGCGTGCAAAGGAGCGGCGGCTGAAACTGTATTAGAAGTATATTGGGAAGACTTGGTCCCCGAAGGCTTTAATGAGTTAGCACCACCTTCTGTCCAACACAACGGGGAAATGAGCCAACTGCAACCAGATGCGCCAGTGGTCGACGCTTATGATGGTAAGCGAGTGAAAATCCCAGGCTTCGTCGTGCCACTTGAGGGGACTGAGACACTCACTACCGAGTTTTTACTAGTGCCTTACTTTGGTGCCTGCATACATGTACCCCCCCCGCCTTCGAATCAAATTGTTTACGTAAAATTTGAAAAGGGTATACCTATCGATAATATTTATGACGCTATTTGGGTGACAGGCACACTGTCAACGGATGGTTGGCAAGGAGATATTGCCTCTGTCGGCTATCGTCTATCGGGTGAATCGATAGAAATGTTTTAAATATCTTAACGAGATTGTGCATGGGGAGTCCCCCCATGCAAGGCATTAATGTGCTCTAACAGTATTATTTGGTATCTTTGAAATGCACCATTAATGCTTGTTTAACATCGGGAGAGATAGGGGCTGAACGTTGATTTGCATAATCAAAATGCACCATGGTTGTTACGCCCTTAGCGCATAACTTATCGTCTTGCCATAATTCTTGAAACACATCGAATGAACTCGTACCCAGGCGACTAATAAAGGTCTTTACGGTAACGGGCTTACCGTAAAAAATTTGCCCTAAAAAATCGACTTTATAACTTGCAAGTATTAACGGCCAGTTCTTTAGATCGAGGGAGGGGGTGAATATACGGAAAATAGGTTCTCTTGCGGCTTCAAACCACGCGACTAAAGCGGTATTACTGACATGTTGCAAGGCGTCTGTTTCACAAAAACGAACGTCAAAAGACGTCAGCAATGGTGTTTCATCATTCATAATAGCGTTTTACATTGTGGCTGCATTTTCCCTCACTCTAGCATTAACCAAAGTCGAATTCAGCATACTTGCTTTTAGGCGCTCGCGGAAACCGCCATAAAACAAAACTTATGGACACTCACTAATTATTGACATCCACAGACCTGAATTTGGACAGCCAATTGAAGGCGTGTTGAAAAGTGAGTGTCTTTGTTTCGCATAGTTTCGTTTTTTTACTTATTTCGGGATTCCTGTCCCAAGATACAGTTTTAACCTACTGTTTTTTGCTGCAACATAATTGTCATGCCCTTTTTCTTGGATTTCACGTATGCCAAGGCCTCGTAAGTCGTTAATTTGCTTGGATAGTACGCCGTATTATCACTGCGTATCACGCTGTGTTCGTAGGGCGTATTTGTGTGGCGTGGACGAGTTGACGGGTAAAAATTATAACCATCGACGGCAAGTTATTGAAAATAGGGCTTTAAAACTGGCGAGTATTTTTGCAATCGACATATGCGCCTTTGCAGTAATGAGCAATCATACACATTTAGTCCTGCACGTTGATAAAACCAAGGCATGTGCGATGAGCAGCGATGAAGTGTTAAAGCGATGGCATATGCTTCACAAAGGCACAGTGCTCACCCGTAGATACATGGATAAAAAGCAGCGCAATTCGCTTTCTGAGCCTGAGTTATTAAGTGTAATCGCGTCTATAAAGGTTTATCGGCAACGCCTTTACGATATCAGCTGGTTTATGCGCTTGTTGAATGAATACATTGCCAGAATGGCAAATAAAGAAGACGCGTGTACAGGGCGTTTTTGGGAGGGCCGCTTTAAATCTCAAGCTTTACTTGATGAGGGAGCATTGCTTGCCTGCATGGCCTATGTAGACTTGAATCCCATTCGCGCGGGGAAAGCGGACACTCCCGAGCATTCCCCCCACACTAGTGTAAAGCGAAGAGTTAGGGCTGCAAAAAATAACACGCAACCCAAAAAGCTCATGCCCTTTGTCAACAATAGTACTCATGTTCGAAAGGGACTGCCTTTTGACTTGAAAGATTACTTACTCTTGGTTGACGAAACAGGTCGCCAATTACGTGCAGATAAACCTGGCGCCATTCCCTTAGATTGTGAGCCAATTCTCACTCGGGTAGGTTTAGCGCAAGCTAAATGGTCATTAATGGTAACCAATATTGAAACACAGTTTTCGACTTGTATCAGCCTAGCGCACGCCGAACGCAAACTCGTAATTTAAGAAAATATTGCAGCAAAGATGATTTTTCCAACAGCACTCATGCTGTTGGGAATGTTTTTCTTTGGGTGTGCTAGTTTTTTCATTTACAATCCACAAAAAGCGCTAATTTATGAACGGTTATGACTGCGATTGGGATTGATTACGGCACATCAAATTCTGAAGTTGTGTATTTTGATGGTGCTACCCATCAGCATATAAAACTTGACCCACAAGACAAGAAGGGCAACAAAATACGCTCTTCAGTATTCATCTATTTCGATGATGAACTCCCCCCGCCGCCTGACGCTATGGTTGAAGCAAAAGTGGCTCAGCTCAAACGTGCGCTGAACGAAAAAATTGATAAGGCGAAGCAAGGGTACTATTCGGCGAGCGATCCTAAAGAGCAGTCATTATACAGCGATAGAATAGACTCCCTGCGGGCCGAATTTCACAACAAGCCTTCATTGCAGCGCAAAGCCATTCAACAACTAATGCATGCCATGTCGTTAGACGAAATTCCACTATTGCGGTTAGTAGAATATGGTAAGTGTGCGTTTGGTGAAGAAGGCTTTCGTCGCTTTTTAAAAACGCCCAATAAAGGTCGTCTTATCTATTCACCAAAAAACTTTCTAGGGGCGTCGCTAGACGGCGATCAAAAACACGCTTTTATTGGCATTATTGCGAAGCAACTTGCCTATTTTAAACGTTGTGCAGAAGAGCAGCTTAATCGCCATGTTTCTACAGCAGTGATAGGTAGACCCGTTAAGTTTCATGGTACACGGGGAGAAGAAGGCAACGCTCAGGCCATTCAGATAATGACAGAAGCAGCGAGGTTAGCAGGTTTTTCGGGAGTCAATTTTCTCGATGAGCCAATAGCTGCTGCGTACAAAATAGAGCGTACACTTCCAAAAGACACGACTACGCTTATTGTAGATATTGGCGGCGGTACAACAGATATTTGTTGTATTAAATTATCTCCCAAGCGAACAAATCAGCTAGATCGTAGCCAAGACTTATTGTCTGTTACTGGCCGTAGACTAGGTGGAATGGATTGCGACAAGGGCTTACTGCTAAAAGCGGTAGCCCCTGACATGGGCATGGGGCTTAAAATGATAAACGGCTTACCTGTTCCCCCGACGTATTTTTCTGATATGTGCGCGGTTGATAACATACCGGCGCTTACACGATTCTTCTCAGACGACTATGGGCTGGATATTTCACAGACCATGTCTGTTACAAGAGAGCCTGCTCAGCTTGAGCGTCTCTTGACTGTTCAAGAAGAAAAACTATCTGCTCGCGTAGTCAACTCTGTGCGTATGGCGAAGGAATTGCTATCGTCAAAGTCAACGATCACCCTGCCATTACACTACATAGAAGAAGGTTTTGATGTCAATATTAGCCAGGAGATGCTGAAAATAGCGCTAAAACCTTGGTTAGACAAAGTTAAAAAACTTGTGGTTGAGTGTTTAGATAAAAGCCCTGAAAAGCCAGAGATGGTTATGATTACAGGTGGGATGAGCTTGTCACCAATTGTTGTGGATGCGTTATACGAAGCATTATTAACGGGCCTGCCTAGGCTAGAGAATGACGCCTTTAACTCTGTTTGTGAAGGGTTAGCGATACAAGCTGCAAAGCACGAATTTGACAGCCACACTGGCTAATAGTACCTGCAGATAAAAAGACACCCACAGTCAAAGTGTGGGTGTCCATGTTTCGGGGGGCTATGTGTCGTTGTATTAGCTTGGTGCTAGCGCTGTTTCTCAAGCATTGGTTTTAGGAATCGACCGGTATGAGAGACCTCTTGTTCAGCTACGTGCTCAGGCGTGCCCTCTGCGATTATTTGGCCACCACCTGAACCACCTTCAGGGCCCAAGTCTACAATCCAGTCTGCAGTTTTTATTACATCCAGGTTGTGCTCAATAACCACCACAGTATTGCCATGGTCACGTAGTCTATGCAATACCGCAAGTAACTGTTTAATATCGTGAAAGTGTAGGCCAGTGGTGGGCTCATCTAGAATGTATAAAGTTTGCCCAGTATCTCGCTTTGACAGCTCTTTTGCTAATTTAACCCGCTGTGCTTCGCCGCCTGATAGGGTGGTAGCAGCCTGCCCTAAACGTATATAAGACAATCCTACATCAATGAGTGTCTGCAACTTACGTGAAATTGCCGGGATAGCGTCGAAAAAGTTACGCGCATCTTCAACCGTCATTTCTAACACTTCATGGATGTTTTTGTCTTTATATTTAACTTCAAGCGTTTCTCTGTTATAGCGTTTCCCTTTACATACATCGCAAGGTACATAAACATCTGGAAGAAAGTGCATCTCTACCTTTATGACCCCATCGCCCTGACACGCTTCACATCGTCCGCCTTTAACATTAAAGCTGAACCGGCCCGGTTTGTAGCCACGAGAGCGAGCTTCTTGCGTTCCAGCAAACATTTCCCTAATTGGGGTAAATATACCCGCATAGGTGGCAGGGTTTGAGCGTGGCGTTCGCCCAATAGGGCTTTGGTCAATATCCACAACCTTATCGAGGTTTTCCAAACCATGCATAGATTTATGAGGGGCAGGCTCGGAGGCTGTCGCTTTGTTTAATTCTCGTTGTGCTATCTTGTAAAACGTGTCGTTAATAAGGGTAGATTTACCCGATCCAGACACGCCTGTGACGCAAGTCATCACCCCAGTAGGAATTTTTAAGTCTACCGACTTAAGGTTATTCCCCGTTGCGCCCTCTAACGTTAACCATTGGTCATTCTTAACCGCGTTTCGCGCTGTAGGTATTTCTATTTTTTCTCTACCAGAAAGGTACTTTCCAGTAAGTGATTGCTCACTTTTTAAAATGTCATCCAACTGACCTTCTGCGATAATTTGGCCACCATGCACACCTGCACCAGGGCCAATATCCACCACGTAGTCTGCTTCTCGAATGGCGTCTTCATCGTGCTCTACTACTAACACGGTGTTACCGAGGTCACGTAAATGCGTTAGGGTTTTAAGCAGGCGTTCGTTGTCTCTTTGATGCAACCCGATAGAAGGTTCATCCAACACATACATAACACCCACTAATCCCGCGCCTATTTGACTGGCAAGGCGAATACGCTGTGCTTCACCCCCTGAAAGGGTGTCGGCACTTCGTGACATCGACAAATAATTAAGACCAACGTTAACCAAAAAACGTAAGCGGTCGAGGATTTCTTTTAATATCTTCTCTGCAATTTGTGCTTTTTGACCGGCTAAATCTAAGTTCTCGAAGAATTCATAAGCACCCGCAATCGACATCTCTGCGATGGCCGGTAGCGTTGTATCCTGAATAAACACATTTCGGGCTTCCACCCTCAAGCGGGTTCCATTGCAGCTACTGCAATGTTGCTGACTTAAATATTTAGCTAATTCCTCACGCACCGAATTCGATTCAGTCTCTCGGTAGCGGCGTTCCATGTTTGGAATAATGCCTTCAAACGGATGCTTACGTTCCATAATGTCACCACGTTCATTGATGTACTTGAACGTAAGTGATTTACCTTTAGAACCGTAAAGCACAATTTCTTTGTGATTATCATCTAAAGATTCAAACGGTACGGATAAGTCGAAGCTGTAGTGATCAGCTACCGCTTGTAGCATTTGAAAATAATAGTAGCTACGTTTATCCCAGCCGCGTATGGCACCGCCGGCTAGGCTTAATTCTGCGTTTCCGACTACCCGTGCAGGATCGAAGAACTGGCGAGTGCCTAGGCCATCACATGATGGACACGCACCAGCGGGGTTATTAAAAGAAAACAGGCGGGGTTCAAGTTCGCTTAAGCTGTAACCGCAATGCGGGCAGGCGAAATTGGCAGAAAAAATGATTTCCTCTGCGTCTTTGTCGTCCATATCAGCCACAACGGCGTTTCCGTTAGCCAGACTTAAGGCGGTTTCAAACGACTCTGAAAGCCTTAGGGCCATGTCTTCACGCACCTTAAAGCGGTCTACAACCACTTCAATCGTGTGTTTTTTATGAAGGTCGAGTTCTGGTGGATCTGAAAGGTCGCACACTTCGCCATCAATTCGACAACGAATAAAACCTTGTGCCGACAGGTTTTGTAGCGTTTTAACGTGCTCGCCTTTGCGCTCTTTAACAATAGGCGCGAGAAGCATGAGCTTACTGCCTTCGGGCATCGCCAACACTTTATCAACCATTTGGCTGACGGTTTGTGCGTCTAGCGGCACATCGTGGTCGGGGCATCGTGGTGTACCCACTCGTGCAAACATCAACCTTAAGTAATCGTATATCTCTGTGATAGTACCCACCGTCGAGCGGGGGTTATGTGATGTCGATTTTTGCTCAATGGATATAGCAGGTGAAAGCCCCTCAATGTGGTCGACATCGGGTTTTTCCATCATGGAAAGGAATTGACGCGCATAGGCAGACAACGATTCTACATATCGTCGTTGGCCTTCCGCATAAAGGGTATCGAAAGCAAGGGATGATTTCCCCGAGCCAGAAAGTCCGGTTATCACCACCAGTTTGTCTCTTGGCAGTGTTAAATCGATGTTTTTTAAATTGTGGGTGCGGGCACCGCGAATTTCGATTTTATCCATTGAAGCCTAAGTGAGAGAAAAAAGAATCAGTATGCCATAGGTGTCAAGCAAAGTGATATGGCAACGTACCTTGAAATTATACTCGCTGAGTATTGAAGGGATCACCTTAAGATTAGATTAATCGGTTTTTAGAAACGTGGGAAGGCGCTTATATTATGCTACACTTCGCGCCCATCATGAATTAGAGGACTTTAACGGTTTGAACGCTCTGGAATTGCGCGCCTCACTGGCGCTTGCCTTGGTGTACGTTTTACGTATGTTGGGTTTGTTTATGGTGATGCCTGTATTGGCCGTTGCAGCCATGGACTATCCTGATTATTCCCCGTTAATGGTGGGCCTTGCTGTTGGTGGTTATGGCCTCACGCAAGCCGCGTTACAAATTCCCATGGGTATGATGTCTGATAAATGGGGTAGAAAACCGGTTATTTTGTTGGGCTTAGCAGTGTTTGCTTTGGGCAGCTTTATTGCCTCCCAAGCTGATACTATGGCGTGGATGATAGTGGGTCGCATACTGCAAGGCGCCGGTGCAATTGCCGGAGCCATTATGGCATTGGCCACTGATGTTAGTCGAGAGAGCCAGCGGGCCAAAGTGCTCGCTATTATCGGGATTGCCATCGGATTTTCTTTTTACCTTGCGGTTATCATTGGGCCTCTTATTGCTAAAAGTTGGGGGCTAGCCGGTATTTTTTCGGTGACTGGGGTGCTCGCTGTACTTTGTATGCCCCTCGTTAAATGGGTTGTTCCCAATGGCGTTAAGGTGAGCAGCGGTGATACCCTCCCGCAAAAAGGTCAACTTGCCGAGCTCGTCTTCTCTTCTCAACTATGGCGCTTAAATGTAAGCGTTATGGTGTTGCACATGCTAATAACACTACTTTTCGTACAGCTGCCCGTGACACTTTTGCATTTTGACATGACTTTGGACAGTCACTGGACACTGTATTTACCCGTACTGGGCGTGTCTGTCCTGGGGCTCATCATTATGATGGGGATGGCACGAGGAAGAACGCCTAAATCATATCTTTTTGTGGGTGTCTCACTGATGGGCGCTGCGTTCTTAGGACTCGCACTCAAAGACAATAGTTGGTGGGTTACGTCGGCTGCTGTGGTGTTGTTTTTTACCGGCTTTAACTATTTAGAAGCAAACTTTCCCGCTTTAGTTTCAAGTATTGCCCCTGCCGGACAAAAGGGCACTGCAATGGGGATTTACGCCAGCTTCCAGTTTTTCGGCGCGTTTTTAGGTGGTATGCTTTCAGGTATTGTCACCAATATTTTCTCACCAGAAGCGGCTTATTTAGTGGGGGCCATAAGTACCCTCATTTGGGTCGTGGTGTTGGGTGGGTTAAAAGAAGTGAGCCGAGTAAAGCGTATCACCATGAGTTTGGACAATACTGTGACACCTAATCACCATTTATCCGCAAAGCTAATGCAGGTGTCAGGAGTATTAGAAGTGACGTTAAACAGTAATAGTAATGCGGCATATTTAAAAGTGAATCGAGACTTCAATGCGGTAGAAGCGCGTAAAGTGTTGGAAAGTGGCTAAGCGCTATACTCCCAAAACAAGATAACGTAAAAAAGAGTATTGGCTGAGCAAGGAGGAGACACCAATGATAGATTTATCACGCTACCAAGGTATCATTTTTGATATGGATGGTACCTTAGTGGATTCTATGGGCGTTCACGTTGAAGCTTGGCAAGTAACTTGTCGTGAGTTTGGTTACCCATTTGATAGAGAATACCATCATAGCCTTGGTGGTGTCCCTACTGCTGAAACGGCTGTTTTATTGAATAAACGGTACGGCTGTAAGTATGACCCATATGTCGTCGCGGCGTTCAAAAAGAAGGTATTCGATGAGCTTGAAGACCTTCCAGCGCTTATTGAAGACACCCATATTATTTTTCAACGATACATAGGCAGTAAGCCTATTTCAGTAGGGACTGGCTCTGACAGAGCACATGCCACCTGGTTGTTATCTCAGCACAATTTACTTAACCCATTACACGCGTTGGTGACATCTGATGATGTCGCTAAAGGGAAGCCTCACCCGGATACCTTTTTGCTAGCAGCTAAAAAAATGGGTATTGCGCCGGAAAACTGTGTTGTATTTGAAGATACAGAAATGGGTAGGCAGGCCGCAGTGAATGCCGGTATGGCCTGTATTATGGTCATCAACGGCCAAGTGCAAACTGGACTGTAATATATTGCTAAACGCATAAGTGAAGTAAGCCGGTCTTAACTCTTTGACTTGCTTGACTTATCGCTTTCTTTACCGCAAGAGAATAGACGCGATTTTTGCTCTCCTTTTCATCAGATCTCTCAGTTTCAGCCAGTATGAAGCTTTGCCCTCGATACACTTGAGATGATGAGAATTCGGTATCAACATTGGTTTTATGCGCAACGTTTAACACAACGGTGGCTGATATCTTGTCATTGAGGGTTTTTAAAAAGGCGCGTTCAAGTGAGACGTTAACGCTAACCTTGTTATCTGTATCTGATAAAACGTTCATTTCGGTCAAACTTTCGCTCAGCCATTGGAAAACAGGGTCTGATAGACTTTCATTATTTGTTTCATGTAAGACAAGCGTTTTGCTGGTTCGGTTGTCTGTTAATGACGATAGTGTTAAAGCGCACCGCTTTGCATTGGCTAACGTTTTTTGGTGGGCCTTTTTATTAGCTTCAGGAATGAGTGTGGTTTCTAAATCTTGGGTAGATTCACACGCATATAACGTAAAGGTGGCCAGTAAAAGCAGCTGAAATTTTAATGGTACTTTCATTTTCATTGATAATAAATTCCAATCTATGTGTGTGGTTAACGGTGTATCTTAATCGCCAATCATTCTGAGTATATCGCTAGCTAATAGGTTTAAGAATGGAACATGTGTGTCAACTTGTTTCAAACGGCATGACTGAGACACACATGTAAAAAGATGAGAAACATGGACACTCACTTTTAAAGTGGGTGTCCATGTTGCTCAGTGTGTGTCTAAATAACAGCGGGTGTCCAATGAAGAGGGGATTGATGAGCTGTGCTTGTTTCGCACCCATGAGTTTGCTTTAATGAACACTTATTCATCAAGGATTGAATGTGAAAATGACGAGAGGATTGATAGTTTTCTTTATTGCTATTGGGTTAAGTGCGTGCGCAATAAATGTAACGCCAAGTGCTTTCTTCTACCAAGACAACCAAAACAACCAAAACAAACCATTAAATACCACCAAACTTCATGCAGCCATTCAGCAGGACAAAACATCTGCAGGTATCACCCGAGTTGAAATAACAAATGCGCAGGGCCTTGTGTTAAGAGGCGTCGCGGCGTCATACCCAAAACCGAAAGTAAATATTATTTTCTACCCCGATAACCGAATGCCGCTAAGCGAAAACAACAGCATTTTACATCGCCTAGGTACACTACCAGCTAATATCTTATGGATGGATTACCAAGGTGTTGGTGCCAGTGAAAAGTCGGGTAAACTTAGTATTAATGCGATTAAAGACGATGCATTGACCATTTTTGATTATGCAGAAGGTATTTTTGATAAAGCGTTGCCCACCATAGTACACGGGCGAGGCGTGGGAAGTTATTTTGCAAGCTACGTGGCTGCCAATAAGCCTATCGACGGTCTAGTACTTGATGGTGCATTTAACAATATCTCTGATCTCATTGCCAACATGGTTCCTTCGTTTTCAAATTCAATCACTTCAATGAAGCTGCATCCTGAAGTTCACTTGATGCAGATAGCACCGATTTTACGGCATTACGAAGGGCCATTGTGGATGCTTGTAGGCGCAGACGACAGTGTTACCCCGCCAGCGATTAGTCAGTCACTAATGAATAATGCTGCGAGTACTCAAAAACGTCTTTCTATTATTCCCAAGGCTACGCACAATGCCACACTGAAAAGCGACCGTGCTATTGCAGACTATCGCGTTTTTATCGCTAGTTTGTCAGATATTTAGCAGTGTGGGCTAACGATTTCTCCTGTGGATAAAGTGTGGATCAACTTGTTATTAACTCACAAATTGCCGTAGGGTGGGGTCTGATCGAGATCCCACCAATGAAGCTGGTCGGATCACGTTAGCGCAATAATATCAAGGGTTGTGGCGTATTTATTCAAGATCACTGCGTAGATGAATCTTCATCTGAGTAAGGATCACGCAAACTGGTCTCTTGGGGATAAAGATTTTTATTTACCGATCACTATCAAAGCGTTGTCAATACCACGCATCCATGAAATTTTTTATATGGAAGTGGCGTTAAACGCGGGTCAATGAGTCACGTTTAACAATGGTAGGGGTATATTTAAAGGTTAAGCCTTCCTCTGGCTGAATCCCACTTGCATATTTAAGGGCAAGCTCAGCGGCCTTTGCTGCCATCATTTCAATAGGATAGCGCAGCGTCGTCAATTTAGGTCGGCAGTATTTCGCAAGTAACACATCATCGTACCCAACTACCGAAACGTCGTCTGGTACGCTTATGCCGTGATCTTGTAGCATTGTCATTGCGCCTGACGCCATTGCATCGTTATAGGCCAACACAGAGGTAAATTTAGCCCCAGTCGCCAATAAGTTCTGCATAGCAAGCTCGCCGCCTTCCTGGTCTGGAGACGCGTATTCAATCATGCTTTCAGGCAAATCGACGCCAGCGGCTTTCATTGCTTCTCGTATACCCTGTAATCTGTGATTAGGGTCGTCAATCCTGTATTGGCTGCTAATTACGGCCAAGCTTTTGTGGCCTTGGCCGATAGCGTACTCTGCCATTAACCGCCCACCCGTCACGTTATCAAGCCACACGCATCGATTAGCAATTTCGGGGATATAACGGTTAATTAGTACAAAACCGGGAATTTGTTTGGCAAAGTCAATAAGAGTTTGGTCGTCAAGGGCTTTGCTATGAACCACCATCGCTTCTACTCTGTGTTCAAGTAAAATTTCTATGGCGCGGCGTTCGGTGTCTTGTTCAATGGAGCCAGCACTAAGCAGTATTTGAACATTATTCTTACGAGTAACGGTTTCTACGCCGTGGGCTAACATGGCAAAGAAGGGGTCGTGCAATTCGGCTAATACCACACCTAAAGAAGCACTACGTTTGGTTACCAGCGCCCGGGCATTTGCATTGGGACGGTAACCCATTTCTTCCATAATGCGTTTTACCCGTTTGCGAGCTTCCTTCCCAACCTTGGGGCCATCGTTAATGACGCGTGATACGGTTGCTAGGGATACACCAGCTGCTTGTGCAATATCTTTTATTGTAGCCATGAGAACAAATATGCAGTCTTTTTAATTAGTTAAATAAGGGCAAATCGACACTAGTGCCTAAAATAAAGGCATAGAATTGCCGATGAAAATGGGTGTCTCTGTATTCGTTTTAGGGGTACAGCGTACAGGAATTTTACAAAAAATCATAAACATGTTGTTTTATTAGGTGATGTAAATTTTCAAGAAAACGTATACCCTCCTTAACATCTATTGAGCAGACACTGCTAATGCAGTGCCAATCATCAATTGTGAAAGGTTAATATATTGTTATGAAAGTTCAAAGCACTGAGTTTGGTGTTTACCAAGGAAAGGTGGTTAATGCCTTTACGCTGATTAACGACAATGGCATGAAAGTCACGCTACTTAGTTTAGGTGGGATTATTCATGATATTCAAGTGCCTGACCGAGCAGGGCAGCTACATGCTTGTGTTCAATCACTTCCCGATTTACACGCCTATATTGACGACCCTAGTTACAAGGGGGCTATTGTGGGTCGGTTTGCAAACCGCATAGGTAATGCAACTTTTACCCTTGATAACGCAGTGTACAAGTTGGATAAGAATGGCGGCGAACATAATCTGCATGGCGGCATTGCTGGCTTTCATAAAAAGGTATGGCAGTCGAAAGTCTGCAAATCTGACATTGAGGTCTCTGTCCGTTTTTCACTTAGTAGTGAAGACGGTGAAGGGGGATTCCCTGGAAACGTTGAGGTTACAGCGGTGTATACACTTAGCAATGACAACGCCTTATTGCTGGAGCTTCATGCCACCACCGATAAAGCTACCCCGCTAAGCTTAACCCAACATGCCTATTTTACTCTCAGTAAGCAGGCCACAGTGGGCACTACAGAAGTTCAAATACATAGCCAAAAAATAACCGATGTGGATAGCACTCTATTACCCACGGGGCGCTATGTGGATGTCGCCAATACCCCGTTTGATTTTAGTCAGCAAAAGGCCATTGAGACGCAAAGCAATAAGTCTCATCCACTTTATGAGCTGGTGGGTGGCTACGACCACAACTACGTGCTTTTACCCAGTGTAGAGGGGCAGCCTCAGGCGAAAGTGGCGAGCTCAGACACGGGGATTTGTATGTCGCTCTATACTGATTTGCCCGGTTTGCAGTTTTACACGGGAAGCTTGCAATCAACTTCTCAATTGGGCGCACTCTGTTTAGAACCGCAGTATTTTCCTGACTCGCCGAATCGCCCAGAGTTTCCTGATTGTATTGCGACCCCCGAGGCTCCTTACAAGGCATACATTCGCTACACATTCGAGCACATTTAACGAGAGACAAATAGGTAAGTGGCAATAAACGTAAACAAAACGTGTAATTTATTTAACAAATAGTTTTCTTTCTCGTTTGAAATTAAGCTAGGCTTCGTTTACTATTTAGGGTAAACGTTTAACCCGTAATTCAGACAGGTGGCCAGGCATTGCTTTTTGGCATGTCTGGCCTTCTAATAGGTGAGAGTATTTATGGCAACTCCGTTCGACCCCACAAACGATCCCCATCGTCGTTATAACCCGCTACTTGGCGAGTGGGTCTTGGTATCGCCACATCGCGCAAAACGTCCTTGGCAGGGGCAATCTGAAGAGCCTTCAAACGAGCAAAAACCAAGTTACGATCCTAACTGTTATTTATGTGCAGGTAATACCCGTATTAATGGTGAAATTAACCCTGACTATACGGGTACTTTCGTATTTGAGAATGACTTTGCAGCACTGAAAAAAGACACGGAAGACGCCAGTGAATCAGAGGGGCTTTTTCAATTCCAAACAGAGCAGGGATGTAGCCGAGTTATTTGTTTTTCGCCGGATCACAGTAAAACATTGCCTGAACTGACCAACGACCAGCGTATGCAAGTTGTTGATTGCTGGAAGAAGCAAACCGCGGACTTAGGTCAACAATACCAGTGGGTCCAGGTGTTTGAAAATAAAGGCGCTATGATGGGGTGTTCAAACCCTCACCCCCATGGGCAGGTATGGGCGCAGCAGCATTTGCCATCCGACCCAGCGAAAAAGTTAACCCAATTGGGCGAGTATTACAGCACGTACTCTCGTCCGTTATTGCTCGACTATGCTCGCCAGGAAGTAGAAAAACAAGAACGTGTGGTTTGTCAAAATAACCATTGGGTTGTGGTTGTACCTTATTGGGCGGCTTGGCCATTCGAAACCTTGTTGTTACCTCTGTTTGATGTGCAGTCGTTAGATAGCATTAGTGACCAACAAACCGAGTCGCTAGCAGAAATTATTGGCGAAATTACTACTCGCTACGACAATTTATTTGAAACTTCCTTCCCGTATTCAATGGGATGGCACAGTGCGCCTTTTGACAATCAGGCACACCCTGAGTGGACGCTTCATGCGCATTTCTTTCCGCCACTTCTTCGCTCCGCAAGTGTTAGAAAGTTTATGGTGGGTTACGAAATGATGGCTGAAGCACAACGGGATTTAACCCCTGAGCAGGCTGCCGACCGTTTAAAGGCATTGCCCGTTCAGCACTATAAGAAACGTGAGAATAACAATGGATAAGCAATTGCTGTCTGCAGAATTTGAACAACATTTTGCCCACGCACCAGCCCTCGTTGCCCATGCTCCTGGGCGCGTAAACCTCATTGGCGAGCATACAGATTATAATCAGGGTTTCGTCTTTCCCGCCGCCATCAATTTCGGCACCTGGGTGGCAGCGTCAGCCCGCGATGACAACAAAATTGTGGTGACAGCGAGGGACTATAGCAATGCAACTAACGCCTTTGCCATCGACAATATTGAATATGATGAAGAGCAGGGATGGGCAAACTATGTACGTGGTGTCGTTAAGGTTCTGCACGAAGACGTTGCCGGGCTTAAAGGGGCAAACCTCTTTGTGACTGGTAACGTGCCACAAGGGGCAGGCCTAAGTTCTTCAGCTTCCTTTGAGGTTGCTATTATTAAAGCCTTGAGTGCGTTGTATGAATTACCCGTAGATGGCGTGAAAGCCGCCCTCCTGGGGCAAAAAGCGGAAAATACCTTCGTTGGCTGTTCGTGCGGTATCATGGATCAGCTGATTTCAGCGATGGGTAAAGAAGGTAATGCGATGTTGTTGGATTGCCAGTCGCTAAACATTGCTCATTCGCCTTTACCCGCATCTCACCAAATTGTCATCATTAATTCCAATGTGAAACGTGGTTTGGTGGACAGTGAATATAATTTGCGACGTGAACAATGCGAACAAGGCGCGTCTTTATTAGGTGTATCTTCATTGCGTGAAGCATCTATCGACATGCTTGAAAAAGCGAAGCCTCATATGCCTGACGTGGTGTATCGCAGAGCCAAGCACATCATTACCGAGAATGCGCGTACCCTAAGTGCCAGTACCGCTTTGAAAAATGGCGATATCGTCACTGTTAGTGAGGCAATGGCAGCGTCTCATGCGTCAATGCGAGATGACTTTGAAATTACCGTTCCGCCCATTGACTACCTCGTTAAAATTATTCATTCACTTATCGGCAACACTGGTGGTGTACGAATGACGGGGGGCGGTTTTGGCGGTTGTGTTGTCGCGCTAGTACCCACAGACCGCGTCAACGATGTTAAGCAATGTGTCGCAGATAACTATTTTAATGAAACCGGATATCATGCCGACATTTACGTGTGTACTGCTACGCAAGGAGCCTTTGCGTAATTTAACATTTTCTTTTCCCTAATAACACCGTTATTTTTATAGCGGAGTGTCCCTTACGCCGCATTGCATACGTATGCGGCGTTTTTTTTATCTAAAAATCACCTCCCTCGGTGAAAAAAGTTAAATAAATGTGATATTAATGGCGAACTTTCCTCTTTTATGAGGCAGTCGTGTAGCGGCAACACATAACAACGATAGAGCGTGCGATTTTAATTGGGCGCTATTACTCGTCGCATCTAATTTTACTGTGGGAAGAGATATGAAGTTAGCATCAATAGATATTACGGTTTTCGTGATATATGTGGTTGCACTTGTGGGGATTGCGTGGTGGGTGTCACGTGAAAAACAAGGGCATAACAAAGACACCAATGATTACTTTTTAGCAGGTTCTAGTTTGCCTTGGTGGGCCATTGGAGCATCATTAATTGCCGCCAATATTTCTGCCGAACAAATTATTGGCATGTCGGGTTCTGGGTATCAAATAGGGCTGGCTATCGCTTCATATGAATGGATGGCAGCCATAACACTTATTATTGTAGGGAAATACTTTCTCCCCATTTTCCTAAAACACAAAATTTACACCATGCCGCAATTTCTAGAGCAGCGATATGATCACCGCGTGCGTAAGGTTATGGCTATTTTTTGGTTAGGTGTGTATGTCTTCGTAAATTTAACGGCTGTGCTTTGGTTAGGTGCATTGGCTATTAATACCATTGCCGGTGTAGATATGATTTACGGCATGATGTTCTTAGGCGTATTTTCACTGGCCTATTCACTGTATGGTGGTTTAAAAGCTGTCGCCATGACTGACATCATTCAAGTGGTCTTATTGGTGGCGGGGGGTTTATTTCTGTCCTATACGGCGCTCAACCTTATTAGCGATGGCAAGGGTGCTATACAAGGCTTTATTCATTTAACGGAAGCCTTACCAGAAAAATTCGATATGATCCTTGCCAAAGACAATCCTCATTATATGGACTTACCTGGTTTGTCAGTACTTATCGGTGGCATGTGGATCATGAATTTATCGTACTGGGGCTTTAACCAATACATTATTCAGCGCACATTAGCCGCAAAAAGTGTGCAAGAGGCACAAAAAGGTATTGTGTTTGCAGCATTCTTAAAGCTACTAATGCCGCTTATTGTGGTGCTACCGGGCATTGCCGCTGTCCTTATCGTGCCGGATTTAGGCAAAGCTGATCAAGCCTACCCAAGCCTTATGACGCTAATGCCTGTAGGGCTGAAAGGCGTTATTTTTGCAGCGTTAGTCGCCGCCATTGTTTCGTCATTAGCCTCAATGACAAACAGTGTATCCACCATTTTTACTATGGACTTATATAAAGATAAGCGGCCTGACGAATCACAACAGCATTATGTCACGGTAGGGCGTATCGTGAGCTTCGTTGCACTTGCTATTGCGATGGTTGTGGCTAAGCCATTGCTTGGAAATTTTGATCAAGCTTTTCAATATATACAAGAGTTTACGGGCTTCTTTACACCCGGAATCTGTGCACTATTCGTGTTGGGAATGTTTTGGAAGAAAACCACAGCGAATGGCGGGTTATCAGCAGCATTGGGCTCGTTCATTTTAAGTTTGGTCTCTTGGCAGTTTTGGCCTGCGCTACCCTTTATCGATCGCGTCGGTATCGTCTTTCTTCTTTGTACAGCACTGGCCATTGTGGTGTCTCTAGTGGAGAAAAAAGGCGAGAGTGATAGTGCAGTACAGCTGCATGATGTTGAATTTAAAACGACCTCAAGTTTTAACGTTGCGTCTGCAGCTGTAATTATTCTAACAGCCGCATTTTATATTGCTTGGTGGTAAGCAAAAACTAGGCTGAAGGTCAGCTGATACTTACGTTAAATGTTGTTAGCTTTATGGGTAAAGTTAAGGTACGCGAAAAACTCTCTTTTTCGCGTACAAAATACGATATACTAATCGGCTATTATCGATGAACTTTAGTGCTTGTTGCTGTCATAGCTTTTAGAAGCTGACGGCTGCAAGCCAACAATTACGTTACAGGAGACATCAATGGCAACGAAAGGCGTTAATAAGGTTATTCTTGTCGGAAACCTTGGCAATGATCCTGAAGTAAGATACATGCCAAACGGAAACGCCGTTGCGAACTTAAGCCTTGCCACCAGTGAAAGCTGGAAGGACCAACAGGGTCAGGTTCAAGAACGCACTGAGTGGCACCGTCTTACCATGTACCGTCGCTTAGCAGAAATTGCCGGAGAGTACCTGAAAAAGGGCTCGCAAATTTACGTTGAAGGTAAACTTCAAACCCGTAAATGGCAAGATCAACAAGGGCAAGATCGCTATACTACAGAAATTATTGTCGACCAAATGCAAATGCTTGGCGGCCGTGGTGGAGAAGCTGGCGGCGGCAGCGGTGGTTATCAGCGTCAGCAGAGCAATCAAGGTGGTGGTTACAACCAAAACCAAGGCGGTGGATATAATCAGCCTGCTCCACAAGGCGCTCCGCAAGGTGGTCAACAAGGCGGATATAATCAAGCTCCACAAGGTGGCGGTCAGTCGCAGCCTAAAACACCGCCAATGGCAGAGCCAGACTTTGATTTTGACGATGACATTCCGTTCTAATCAATAACAAATCGAAAATTGCTCAATAAATCATTGAAAGCCGCATTGTCAGCGGCTTTTTTATTGTCTTTTTATAGCTAAGTCATCGCTAAGTCTGTTATCAAGAAGAGCGATGAATACGTTTTCCCTGTAAATGTTAAATTTAACGCGCTTTCTGTTCGTTTAATTACTTAAGCTTATTTATTAAAATTCATTTAAATAATGGGCTTGTGCTTGTATGTTGTGGGATGCAGGGTAATATAAAAACATCTAATAATTCACAAAGTATTAGCATTAAAATGAAAACGTTATCCCTACTACTTGCTGCCACCACAATAGTCAGTGGCGCCACCTTTGCTGCCCAAACTCTATATAAAGATTATCCCGCAGATGTTATGCCTGAACTGAGTGAATCCGGTGAATTCCCAGTTGGCGTTACCACAATGGAAGTGACCTACCCTGAGGCCGCGATGACCATGGAAGGTGAAATGGAAACCCGGGCACTTACGTTAGAAGTCTGGTATCCCGCGCAGAAAGCCACCCAGAACACGTTGTATTCTGATGAAACACGCAGTGGCCAAGTATTTGAAATTCAGGCTGATGCTTCTCGTGATGTTGCAATAGCGGAGTCTGAGAGTAAGTTCCCTATTGTGGTTGTGTCTCATGGTTACACAGGATACCGCACATTAATGTACTACTTAGGTGAGCACCTTGCTTCCCATGGGTATGTTGTGGCGGCCATCGACCACACTGACTCTACTAATAAAGATGTTAATTTTGCAGAAAACCCTTATTCAGGTTTTCCTAGCACCTTACTCAACCGTTCAAGAGACCAAGTGTTTACCTTAAATGCTGTTACCGATAGTGAATTCTTCAACGCTAGCGTGGATGCGACTAAAGCCGGCGTGATCGGCTATTCAATGGGGGGCTTTGGCGCTGTAAGTACCGTTGGAGGGTGCTATGCTTTTAACGACGAGGCGGCGGCTACTTTTACGGGTACTAAAGATCCAGCGGTTATCGCGTTAGTCAAACAAGCGCTAAATACCTGCGCGGGTGGAAAGGCTAGCAGTGACGATACATTAAGTGCCTGGAAGGCCGCATTAGCCCTTGCACCGTGGGGCGGTCAGCACCAAATATTTGATGTGGATTCCCTTAATAATATAAACGTACCTGTTTTATACGTAGCAGGGGACAACGATGATATTTCAGGCTACGACGGAATTCGTTGGTTGTTCGAAAATACGGGAAGCAAAGACAGCAAGCTACTCACCATTAAAAACGCACGTCATAATGTGGCTCCCCATCCGGCACCTAAGGAAGCATTTGGCAACGAATTTGATATTGGTTCTTACCTCGAGCCCGGTTGGGATACACAAAAGCTAAATGCTATTAACGAGCACTTTGCGTTGGCATTAATGAATTGTCATGTGAAGGATATGGCTGAGTTTTGTGATTACCTCAATGTAAAGGGCAGTAGCGACCAAGTACTTGTTGAAGGGAAAAAGCCTGCTCCTTGGAAAGGCTTCGACGACCGTTGGGCACTTGGGCTCATCGTTGAAGGTAAATAGAACACATGTGCTAATGGCGACATAAAGCAAACCATAGGAAGGGCGTTAAGCGCCCTTTTTCATTTTTATTCATCGACCTTCCTTCCTATTTCCTCATTCCTTTGTCGCGTGTTCCGACGTGTTTGCGCAACGCTAGCATTTTGTTACAGAAAGCATTTTAATTTATAGACGGGCTAACGTAGATTAGAAAAAGCGCGAATGTGCAACCTATGAAGATGTCTCACGCCATGGTGTGAACAGTTGCTCGACTATACTTAATCAAAGGATGTGATATGAACCTAAAGAAGTTAGCGATACCGCTTTTGTGTGTCACTACATTGTCTGCTTCATCTATGACTGTGGTTGCTTCGACCGCCGAGACTAACCAGCAAAGCCAGCAAACGGTAGATTTCGAATGGCTTTTTCAGCAAGGTGCTTTCGAAAAAATTATTGAGGCACTTAGCGAAATAGAAAATAAAACACCCGAACAACACAACATGCTTGTTTCTGCACTTATGAACACTGATTTAGATGATGCAGAAGAGGCATCAGAGCGCTTTATAAGGGCCTATTCTAATGACTATAGGGCGTATCATACCCATGCGAGCGTCATGGGGGCGCAAGCTTCAAGCAGTATTTTTTCTGCTTTAGGTTATGCAAAAAAAGCCAAGCAGAGCCTAGAACAAGCGGTTGAAATAGCCCCCGATGAAATTGCTGTTTATCAAGCACTAATGCAATTTCATCTTATGGCGCCTTCTATCGCCGGTGGCGACATTGATGAGGCAAAAAAACTCGCGCAACATATTGCAACACTGGACGACATTGAAGGGCAATTTGCTTTAGCAAAAGTGTACTTAGAAGATGACCAAGAAGGTGAAGCGAAAACACTCTACGCCCCTTTATTGGAACGGGACGATACGCAAATACGCGCCCGTTTTGAACTGGGGAATTACTACTTAACTGACGAGCAGTTTCAGGCGTCCTATGACATTCTGCTCCCCCTTTCTGCTATGCAGGTGCCTGTCGTTGATAAAGCGGATAACAAGCAGTGGAATAAGTACGAAGAAAGTATGAGCCGGCTGCTGTATGGCAAATACCGACTAGGCCAGGTTGCGGTTAAAAGTGGTCAATATACGCAAGAGGGTATTCAGGCCCTTAAACGTTATCTGCAAGAGTATGACGATGCCATCATCGACACCCAAAGCCTTCCCACACCGAGTTGGGCTAAGTTACGTTTAGCTGAATTACTGCTTAACGCCAACGCGCTAAGTGAGGCCGAAGCCCTCATAAAGCAAATTGGTGAAGATGACGACAAGAACTTTTCGAAAATTCTTAAACAACTCAAAAAAGAGTTAAAAAAACGAGCGGCGGTGTAATACCGCACAGCTCGCTTACTCGCATTTTCTTTAGGCAGCGCTTAGAAAGCCATAGCGTTTAGAAAACTACAGGGCTTTAACGGCATAAATTAAGGCTGTCTGTGGGAAGAGTACCGGCAGCTGCATACCGTATTGCATCAACACTTCGCCAGAGAATACGTGCCCTTCGGTTTGTTGCAAAATAGACGGTGTGTATTCTTTTAGCTTCTCAGGCCATACACGCTCAATGGTGTATTGCTTATTAGCATCGAGACCTGCGAAGTAGAAACGGTTCGGCGTAGTGCGTACGGTTTCTGTAACACTATTATAAGCAAAAATGCCTTCCTGTTTGTCTTTAGACACATAACCAAATTTCACATTCATGCCGTCATCGTCCATGCGGAATAGGTCGCCGCCGTGGGTAATATGACGATATTTCTTATAAAGCGAAATGGCATCGGTTAACACTTTTTGTTCGTGCTCTGTTAGTTCACGTGGGTCCATTTCTATACCCATATGCCCAAACAACGCTACTGCTGAACGAATTTCAATAGGTAGGTTTCGCCCGGTAATGTGACAGTCACGTGGGCCCACATGCGCGCCCATCACTTCAGATGGGAAGAAATAAGAACAACCCCGCTGAATGTAAAGGCGATCGAGTGCGTCGTTTGAATCAGACGTCCAGAATCGGTCTGTGTGAGGTAAAATCCCTAGATCTACGCGACCACCACCAGAGCAGCAACTTTCAATTTCAACACCAGAATGCGCGGCTTTTACACGGTCAATCAGGCCATACAGCGCAGCCATTTGACCATGCATTGCGGGTTTCCCTTGTAGGTTGCCCGGGTGGTTTACGTCGCGGTTCATGTCCCATTTGATGTAGCTGATTTTTGGGTACGCTTTTAATACGTCAGTAATAACCTTATACAGGTATTCCACGACCTCAGGGTTGGTTAAATCTAAAACGTATTGATTTCGGAAGGGAACATGGGGGTTGTTCTCAGTTTGTAGCGCCCATTCAGGATGTGCGCGATACAAGTCGCTATCAGGGTTAACCATTTCTGGCTCAAACCAAATGCCGAATTCCATGCCAAGGCCAGTAACATGGTCGATTAGCCCATTTAAGCCTTGAGGATAAATGGTTTCGTCAACAAACCAATCACCTAAGCCTGCTTTGTCGTGTCGACGGCCTTTGAACCAACCATCGTCCAACACAAAGCGCTCAATGCCTAGCGGCGCTACTTTATTAGCAAGTGCCTTTAATGTGTCTTCGTCATGGTCAAAGTAGATGCCTTCCCAGGTATTGTAGTGCACAGGACGGGGTTTAGACTCTGCGCTATGGCACAGTACTTTGCTGCGAATAAAGTTGTGGAATTGCTGAGATAGAGACGAGAAGCCTTGGTCCCCGTAGCCTACATATAATACCGGAGAGGTATAACTGTCACCCGATTGCAATACCACTTCACCTGGAAACAGGAGTTCACCAAACTGCACGTAGCTTCTTCCGTCAGCCATCAACTCTGCGCGCAATTTGTGGTTGGCTGACGCGCCTAGGTGAAAACCAAAACATTCACCTTGAAGTTCACCTGTATGTTGTGGGAATGCAATTAAACCGGGAAAGGTGTCGTGGGAGGTTTTACCTCGACGGTTTTCTCGTACATAGCTTCCGAAGAATAAGTCATGATCTTTGGTTTGGAATTCAGCAGACCAACGACCTTCGAAAGTTTTAATTTTACTAACCGTAGTGGGAAGTGGAAGGCTTGCTGCATTCAGGTAGTTGAGGTTTAGCGCGCTGCTGCCAGTGTTTTCAACACGAGATACATATTTAACCACACTGGTATCTGTATCGAGTTCCGCCGTTGTAATAAGGCGCATACCGCGGTGCGCATCTTCAGCAATGAAGGACACCGATTGACCGTCTTGGTTTATGTTCACCAAACTAAAGCCTGCTGACCATTGATCTGCATCGCCAGATATTTCTAGCCCGGGCTGACCGGTCCACCCTTCACCATGGGTAGGAACCAGCGTGACGGGCGGCTCGATAACGGGGGCGCATTTTGCTTCTTGGCGAGTATTTAAAACGCTAAGCATTTCTGGCGTGGTGGCCTCACTTAGGGTCGCCCCATAATAAATCACCTTTGGCATTCTGCCTGTGCAATCGAAGGTAAGTGAAACCCGTGAATTCTTTAAACTAACAAACTGGGGTAATGAAGACATATGCTCCTCGCGTTAATTGCGCCGCCTATAAGTGTGGCGGTCATGTATAACATAGATAATACGGTTAATTAAGATTTGCGCTAGTTCGCTTACATGCTTTGGGGTAAACGTTTACATTTTTGAGATTAGTCACTGCTTAAATTTAATCTTTCGCTAGTTTTAAACTCACTTTCACTGCGCTGTTGTCGTGGTGTTGGCTCAGTTGTACTAGGCGATTGTATTGCCTTAACGACAGCATCATTGCGTGAATGGCAATCAGCACGCCTTGTTCGTGTAATTCCACGACGGTATCTTTTTCCAATTCGGCTAGACGGGTTTCATCTATGGTAAGCAGGTCATTTGAGACGACTTCTTGCCCATCTTGTAAGGTGAGTGTGGTTGAAAGGGGCGTGAGTAAATTCAGATTTGCGATTATCTCTATAAACGCCTTCGCCTGTTGTTGGCCAGATACTAAGTTTGACAGAATACTTTGATAGTGTTTCAGCAAGCTGGTTGGCTGACCATCGGAAGAAAATAGGCGGGTGGAAGGCGTCGCTTGCTGGCTCACTCTCTCATCGGCGTCATTGATGAGTACCCTTAATGATTGGTTGTCTAGGGCGTAATTAAAAGGATGCGATTGAATACTTAAAGGAATCGCATGGCCTAGCCACTGCGCTTTCCCACAAAATAAATTATCAAAAGGCGCCATGCCCACCACAGCAGCTAAAGTGTACTCTGGCTTTGTGTCATTCACGATGACAATAGGCATGCAGCCGCTTAAACTGGCTATTTCGTTAAAGCCTATAGTAACCAAGTTAAATGCACGGGCATGAGAAAAACCAGGATCCTGTGTAATGCCCGTATCTTTATGCTGTTGCGTATCTAGAGTGACGTAAGAAGGTCGTGTCATAACTGCTCACTAAGATTGGAAAAAGCTTTCAACTAACCCTCGATGGGAAGGAAGACGCTCTTTTAGTTGGCCAATGAGTGTTTGGTTTAATTGCCCTTGTTTCGTGGCAAAGTTGTGGTGCTTTAGCGAGCGTTCTGTGGTGCTCATATCCCAATTGAAATCGGTTTTAGGCCCCATACCATATAATATGTAGCGGTAACTCTGTGCGCTAAACGCTTCGTTTGCTTGAGGAAAATCACTGTCGAGTATAGGCCGATAGCGCCATTCTTCAAGCAAGTCTGCCAATCGTTCGGGAATACTTCCTCGCTGTTTATTGTCTTGCCAAAATGCTTCGGGCCGGTTGCTCAAAACGTAATGGAGTTTTAAAAATTCGATGGTGCGTTCCCACAAATAAGTCAGCCGGCTATTAAAACGCTGGCTGACCTTCGACATTATTGTCGTATTGGCCGGTAGCTGCTCGGCCAGTAGCATTGCACTTTGCTCAATTAGCATTAGTGACGAGGCTTCAAGGGGTTCTAAAAATCCGCTAGACAGGCCAATGGCTACACAGTTGTTGTGCCAAAACGTTTCTCGATAGCCTGTTTTGAATTGAATTTCCCTAAATGCATCCGGGGTAGCCATAGAAGGGGCTACTTGAGACAAATAGCGAGAGAGCGTGTCTGCTGCGCGATCTACATCTTGGTGCTCTCGAGAAAATACATAACCTGTGCCCCGCCGGTGTTGTAAGCCAATATCCCAAATCCAGCCTGCTTCTTGCGCCGTTGAAAGAGTATGACACGGGATAGGGGCGGTCTCGTTTTCAAAAGGGGCCTGACACACTAAAGCGCTGTTGGCAAATAGGTGATGGCTGGCGTCTTTTAGTTTAACGCCTAATGCTTTGTTAATGAGCAGCCCAGAAAAACCAGAGCAATCAACAAATAGGTCACCCTCTATCTTTCCCGATTGCTGGGTCTGTAAACTTACAATTCCCGCTTCAGGTCAATCTGCTTGGGTATTAACCTGTGTCACTTTATCAACAAGGTGGGTCACACCCAGTCGATTTACACAATGGCGTCGTAGTAACGAAATAAACTGCCCAGCATCTAGATGATACCCATAGTTGGCAGTAAAACTTTGTTTACCATGTGCCGTTAACTTAGGCGCAAGCCCTGCGTCACACAATGCGGGCTGGAAACATACATCTTGCGCATAGTGGCTGTGTGTTTGTGCTGTGGTTAACCAGTACGGGGTGATATCTAACGTAGCAGAACCTTGCGGTGCGCTAAAAGGGTGATAATAACTGTTGTCTTGATTGCGCCCGTTATCGCTATACCAATTCACAAACTTACTGGCTTGCTTAAACGTGGCGCTGGCTTGGGTAACGAGTTCAGCCTCTGAAATACCTATGGTCGCCAGCGTGCGGCGCATAGTAGGCCAAGTGCCTTCCCCCACCCAAATAGGTGGAACAGCATCAGATTCAATAACGGTAACGGATAAGCGTTGCCCGTTATTGTCCGCACCACTGTGAGTAGCGGCAAGCAGACCGGCGGTTAACCAACCCGCTGTGCCACCACCCACAATGACAATGCGATTAACCTCACTCATTATGTATTAGCCTATGTCAAAACCTGTGAATGCCCGCTTATTGGGCGGCGGAGTCTTCATCAATAAGTCGACCTCGCCATTGCGCACTTTGTTTGAAGACGAGCTTGTTCAATATAAGTGCAAGCGCTATACAGCAAACAAGGGTGACTAGCATTAAATGAATATAGTGCAGGCCAAATGGTGCGTGTACAAAGCTAAAGTAAGCGTAAAGGAGCACACCGAAAATCACCGAGGCAATCCCCGCATTTGCATTCACGTTGTTAAACAGCAGCCCAACGATAAAGATTGACAATATAGGCATGCTTAATAAACCGAACAACTGTTGCAGTAGGTTAATGATGCTCTCTGCTTGCGCATAAACTGGCACCATAAGTAACGACACCACAGTAAGAAGAGCGGTAACGATGCCGCTCAATCTGGCAACGTTAGGCTTTTTGTCAACGTATGCTTCATGAATATCACACACATAAAGGGCCGTCGCTGAGTTTAAGTTACTGTTATAGGTTGTTAGTACAGCGGCGGCTAAGGCCGCGGCGAACACGCCAGATAACCAGTCTGGCAGTACATCGCCCACTAGCGTACCGTAAGCCGCATCGTTGATATCACCATACAGTTTAAAAGAGATAATTCCCGGCACCACAATAATGGTAGGGACGATGATAAAACGGATAATGGCTGCGGCGTAAACCCCTTTTTGAGCCTCTTTTAAGTTAGGTGCTGCCATAGCACGCTGTGTAATAACTTGGTTAGTACTCCAGTAAAAGGTTTGGATGAAAATCATACCGGTTAACAGCGTGTGCCATGGAAGGGGGGAGTCGTTATCGCCAATTAACGTAAGGCGCTCAGCGGGTATGCCTGAAAAGTCAAAATCAATGGCAAACAGTGCAAGTACCACAACAACAATGGCCATGGTCAGCAATAAAATGCCGGAATAGGTATCTGACACGGCTACCGCACGTAAGCCACCGAATATGGCGTAAAATGCGCCAATAAGGGCAAATGCGGTGGCGACGTACATAAGAGGGATATCAACATTAAACATGTTGATCATGAACAGCGAACCTGAGTAGATAACCGCTGGCATAAAAATAAAGCTGCTCCCTAGGAAGAAAAGCAAGCCAATTAAGGCGCGGATGTGCTTATTGTTATAGCGCATCTCTAGTAATTCTGTGGTGGTAGTACACTGATAATGGTAATACACGGGTAAAAACACCCGAGCCAAGATGATAAGACCTGCCACCGCGGCAAATTCCCACCATGCGAGTAATGCCATCTGATTACCATTCATGCCCACGAGTTGGTCGGTACTTAAGTTCGTTAATGTAATGGAGCCAGCAACAAATATCCAAGTAAGCCCACCGCCCGCGAGAAAATATTCTTTGTTTTCGCTCGCTTTACTGTGGCCATGGCCACGACATTTCAGGTAGGTAAGCAAGCCGATGAGTGCGGTAATGAAAATAAAAACTAAAAGTTGGGTTAAGCTGCCAGACACGTAAAACTCCTCAGCAGTAAAAGACAAAAAGGGGGCAAGAGAGCCCCCTTTACTTTCTTTGTTTAATTAGAAGCTAGCACGCACACCTACAGCGTAACGTGAGCCATCAGCAACTTGCTGAACAAAATGTTCAGATAGACGGCCGCGACGGGTAAGCTCTTCATCAGTGATGTTAATACCTTCAAAGAACACGGTGAAGGTTTCATTTACATCGTAGCTTACACTCATGTCTACTTGGGTGTAAGTTTCCGTGAAGCGAGGTTCTGTGCCACCTAGTGAACTTACCGCTTCTTGCATAAAGGTTTCACGGTTGTTAAGCGCTACACGGGCTTGGAAAGCATCTTTTTCGTAGAACACCGTAATGTTCTGCGAGTTACCTAAGCCAGGTAGGCTAAACTCTGAATCTGAATCCACAATGGTGGCGTTGGCTTGAATACCAAAACCGTTTTCAAGTGTATGTAACCAAGCTAGCTCTAAACCATCAACCTCAAGGGTTTCACCATTACGTGGGCGAAGTACGCTAAATACATATTCACCGCTGTCGAGGAACAATGACTCATCAGCCGTATCCGACGAGATGAAATCTTCTACTTCCTTGTTGAACGCCGCGGCAGAGAAGTAGCTAGTGTCATCGTAGTACCATTCTAGTGATACATCCCAGCTCGTTGCTTTATAAGGTTCAAGTTCAGTATTACCGGCTTGTGCCTGCAAGTTGCCTGGACGGGAAACCGTCACGTTAAACACAGGTACTAAGTCGTCCATCATTGGACGAGTCAGTGTTTGAGAGTATGCATAACGCAAGTACACATCGTCAGTCAGTTGTAGTTTAACGTTTACATTAGGCAGTAACGATGAATAGCTATTCGTTTCGTTAACCGGCTCACCTGCGTCAGTTTCATATACCACGTTCAAATCAGACGGATCGTTTGGAATTGGCTCAAGATCTTTCACCACTTGGCTGGTTCCGTCAACTGAGGTATCCGTTTGGCTGTAACGGAAACCAAAGTTGATATCTAGCGGCATTTCAGACACTTCGGTAGAGAAGTAGAACTGCGCATACGCGCTAAGAATTTCTTCACCTACCACATAGGAATCGTTGCTTGGCTGAGGATCAGCAATGTTAGTTGCATCTACAGCGTCGCGGACGGTATCAAAGTCTAGCCCTGTTGCATCAGCAATTTGTTGTACTGCTTCATCAGATGTAGCGTAATCAAAAAAGGCTTCTGGGTCGTAGGTTAACCACTGATTTGGTACGCCACTGAAATAGTTTTCAGCAGTAAATACAGACAGTAACTCATCGGGGAAATCAAAGGTGTAACCACAGTAAATGTCACAACCAGAGGCGAAACGGCGTGTATTCGTTTTCTCACGATCTTGGTAATAAAGGCCAAAGTCAGCTTTATAAAAAGCGTTATCTGAATCAGGCACCCACGTGAAATCTGCACGATACTCTGAAATAGTATCTTCAGTGTCAAACCCATTTCTTTCGTTGTAGTGCATGCGGCCTAACGATGGGTCTTGAAGGGCTGAGTCGCCGCCAGCAACCGTTAAGGTAGGTGTGGTACCTGAATAATCAACACTGTACTCGTTGTTATAACCGATAACCGTGAAGAAGTTGTCACCACCACTATTGTCTTCTGCTGTCGAGGTTGATACATCAATGGTGGCCGTTAAGTTATCATTAACTAGCCACTCGAAATTGGCACCAAACGCTTGAATTTCAACGTCACGGCCGTAACGACGACGGATAAAGTCAGTGGCGCCACCCACGCCGTCAACCACGGTACTTGTCACGTCAGTTAAGCTACCGTTGTCATTGAAAGTCATATCATCAAGGTTACTATCAGAGAACCAGTGCCCCACACTATGAGCATCCGAATCCACTTCAAACTTTGAATAGAGACCGTCTAGGGTTAGGGTCATGTCGTCATTCGGCGCATATTGAACAACCAAGTTACCCGACGTTCTTTCACGGTCCACAAGGTCAACAATTTGGTCGAAGTTTTGCGGAACATACACGCCGTTGTACTGGGCATTGTCCGCGTAATCTGGGTTATCTAACTGAGAACGATCAGTAATGCTCACTTCAGGACGCCAGTAACGAGTTTCTAGCATGTTCGTTTGTAGCTTACGTTGCTGGAACGACGCAGCGGCTAGCACACCTAACTTGCCGTCTAAGAAGGTATTCGTTACCAACCCTGATAGTTGCGGGGTGGTTTCTTCAGAAATATCTTCGTACATACCTTTAACGCTAGCTACAGCTTTAAAGCCGTCAAAGGCAAATGGGCGAGCGGTAGTCACTTCAACCGTAGAGCCAATACCGCCTTCTTGCATAGAAGCCAATGGGCTTTTATATACTTTCGCGCCGCTAATTAATTCTGCGGGTAAAGTGTCGAAGCTAAATGCGCGACCTTGGTTTTCAGTCGCAATTTGGCGACCGTTAACGAGTACCGTGTTAAAATCGGGGCCGAAGCCACGGACAGTGATATATTGACCCTCTCCACCTGAACGGTCAATGGCAACACCTGTAATACGTTGAAGTGACTCTGCAACGTTTTAATCGGGGAACTTACCTAAGTCTTCAGCAGTAATACCATCATAAACCACATCGGATGCTTTTTTATCTAGCATCGAAGCTTTAAGTGAGCTGGTAAAACCTTTTACTTCGATGACTTCAACTTGGTCATCGGCAGTATTTGCTTCTTGAGCAAATGCCACAGGTGCGTGTAGAGCAGAGGCGATAGCCACTCCTAAAAGTGAGCGTCTCGCGATGGGGCCTAACTGTGATGTGTTAATTTTATGTGTCACTGTGTTTTCTCCGTGAGTAGGCTACGTTTTAACGTACTTTGCGTCAAAATTACGTTCTAAGTATGTGCGGATCAAGCCTTATTAACATTACTTTTACACATTTATTGCAGAATTTTTTAATTTATTATTCGTATCTATATGAAAATTAAGCAATTTATGTTTTAAGGTAAAAGGTGAAACGTTTACCTTAATTTTGATACTAACATAAAATTACATTGTAATAACAATGTTATAAAAAATATTTTCTTATAAAAAAAGCGTAGTCGATAACTACGCTTTATTAACAAATGTGCTTAATTTAGCGGTTAACTGCAACGAATCCGCGCTACAGCGGCTTTCCAACCGTCGTAGGCAACATCTCTTTGCGCTTTGGAGAGGCGAGGGGTGAAAACGCTATCACTACGCCAACATTGGGTAAGATCGTCCACCGAATTAAAGATACCGGCTTGCAGGCCAGCTAAGAAGGCGGCACCTAACGCGGTGGTTTCGGTAATCTCCGGGCGTTCGACTTCGGCCCCTAGAATGTCAGATAAAAAGCCCATCACCCAATCGTTACGTGACATACCACCATCTACCCGAATTGTAGTGGGCCTTGCGCCATCGCTTTCCATGGCTTTTTGGAGATCTTTTGTTTGATAACAAACAGACTGAAGGCCAGCGGCAACAATTTCACTGATGCCTGTGTCTCGGGTTAACCCTAAAATGGCACCACGGGCGTCAGGGTCCCAATAAGGGGCACCAAGGCCTGTGAACGCAGGCACTAAAAACACCCCATTATCTTGCCTGGCACGTTGAGCCAGTGCTTCTGATTCTGCGGCATCGTCAATCAGTTTGAGTCCATCTCTTAGCCATTGCACTGTGGCACCGGCCATAAAGATGCTGCCCTCTAGAGCGTAGGTGGTTTTCCCATTGAGTCGATAGCCGACGGTGGTAAGCAAGCGATTTTTCGACTGCAGCGGTTTATCACCGGTGTTTAAGATCATAAAGCAACCTGTGCCGTAGGTGCTTTTTGCCATGCCTTTTTCAAAACATGCCTGCCCGACTAAAGCCGATTGCTGATCGCCAGCCACGCCCTGTATTGGTATCGCTTTACCGAGTAAGGTTTCATCTACCGTACCGAAATCGGCGGCACAGTCCATAACGTCCGGCAACATAGCTTTGGGAATATTAAAAGCCGCAAGCAGTTTATCGTCCCAGCATTGCTGGTTTATATCAAACAACATGGTGCGAGAGGCATTAGTGGCATCGGTTTTATGAGCTTGACCATTGGTAAGACGCCATATCAAGAAGGTGTCAACGGTGCCGAATAAAAGCTCGCCGTTGTCGGCTTGTTCTCTCGCGCCTTCTACATTATCCAGTATCCAGGCAATTTTGGTGGCGGAAAAATAAGGGTCAAGTAACAAGCCTGTCGACTCAGTAATATGCTCGACCAAGCTTTCATCTTCGCTAAGTTGTCGGCATTGCTCTGCTGTTCGTCTGTCTTGCCATACAATGGCGGGGTAAATGGGCTTGCCGGTGGACTTATTCCAAACTAACGTGGTTTCTCTTTGATTCGTTATCCCTATAGAAGCAATATCTGCCGGTGACAAGGCACATTTGTCAAATACGGTGTTTAATGTGGTTTTCACGCTTTCCCATATTTCTTCAGGATCATGTTCTACCCATCCATCTTTCGGGTATTTTTGCGAAAACTCTTGTTGCGCAATAGCAACAATAGCGCCCTTAGGCGAAAAAATAATACTGCGTGAGCTGGTTGTGCCTTGGTCAATGGCAAGAATATGTTGTCCCATGAGGTCACTCCAAGAGAAAATTTTCATAGAGTTTGCATCATTTACACCCGTTTAACAATGCTATGTTTTCGAAAACGAACATTTACATGTTCGATTTTACATGGGAACTTCATAAATAACGCCGTATACTACGCGTAAATTCGAATGAAAAAGTAAAAGGCAAACAGAATGAACCAAACGCAAAGACACGAAAAAATCGTAAATTTAGTGAAGCAGCATGGTTTTATGTCTATTGATGATTTGGTCTCTGCGTGTGATGTAACGCCGCAAACCATTCGAAGAGATTTAAATCAATTGGCTGACAATGGCGTGATAAGTCGGTTTCATGGCGGTGCGGGATTAAACAAAAGCTGGGAAAACACCCCCTATCAGGAACGTAAAACACAAAATAGCGCGGTAAAAGAACGTATTGCCGAAGCGGTGGCTGCCATGATCCCCGATGGGGCATCTTTGTTCATTAATATTGGTACGACAACAGAACTTATCGCTAAAAAGCTCCTCAATCATAAGAATCTTCATGTTGTGACTAATAATATCCACGTAGCCACCATCCTATCTGCAAAAGAAGACTTCTCAGTCATTATCGCGGCTGGAGAAGTGCGCTATAGAGATGGGGGCATTATAGGTGAAGCCACCTGCGACTTTATCAGTCAGTTTAGAATGGACTACGGCATTATAGGTATCAGTGGCATTAGCGCGGATGGCGCACTCCTTGATTTCGACTTTCGTGAGGTGAAAGTTTCACAAGCGATTCTAGAGCACACACAACACGTTATTCTTGCCGCAGACTACAGTAAGTTTGAGCGCCGCGCCATGGTTGAACAAGGCCACATTTCACAAGTTGATTGTCTTGTTTGTGACAAAACTCCCCCGCAAAGTATTAATAAAATCATCAAAGAAAACAATATTACCTTTGTCAAAGCCTAAGCTAATTTTGACACCTTGCTGGTGGCAAATCTTGTTCTTGTGACGATAAAGGCACAGTACATTGTAAAGGGTTAATAAATTTTCATTAATGTTCGGTTGTGTTCGTTTTATGTTGACATATGTTCTTTTTGGCGGTCAAATAGCCAGCATATCCAGTGAGCCACAAGAGCATGAAGATGACACAAGAAAATAACAATCCCCCTCAAGCCGTTGACGTACTCGTTATTGGCGGCGGCGTAAACGGCGTGGGTGTAGCGTTAGACGCAGCTGGGCGAGGGCTAACCGTTGCCTTGTGCGAAAAGGGTGATTTAGGTGGCGCAACCTCATCATCTAGCAGCAAGTTAATTCATGGTGGCTTGCGGTATCTGGAGCATTATGAGTTTCGCCTTGTCAAAGAAGCGTTGGCAGAGCGGGAAGTATTATTGAAAAAAGCCCCTCATATTATGTGGCCGTTACGTTTCAGATTGCCTCATCAAAAACACCTAAGACCCGCTTGGATGATTCGTATTGGCCTGTTCTTGTACGACTCGCTAGCAAAGCGAAATATGCTGCCACGATCGAAGAAGCTTTCTACCACGCCCGATGGCCCCCTAGATGAGTCTATCTCAACGTGTTTCGAGTACTCAGACGGCTGGGTCGATGACGCTCGGTTGGTGGTATTAAATGCGTTGGCCGCGCAAGATCAAGGGGCTAAGATTTTCGCCAGAACAGAATGTTTGCATGCGCAAAAGCATGAGAATCATTGGCTAGTCACTTTACGTAACTGTGAAGGGAAAACGTTTACAGTTCAGGCTCGTTCGCTGGTGAATGCAGCGGGGCCGTGGGCGGTTTCATTGTTAGATAGACTTTCTGACATTAAAAACCCTAATGCCATGCGCATGGTAAAAGGCAGTCATTTTATCGTGCCAAGGCTTTATGAGTCAGAAGAAGCTTATATTCTGCAAAATAAAGACGGCAGAATAGTGTTCGTTATTCCCTATGAAGACGATTTTTCATTAGTGGGCACCACGGACGAAAACTACACGGGTGACCCGTCAGCGGCGTCAATTTCTGATGCCGAAACTAAATACCTCATCGACGTGGTGAACACCTATTTTAAAACCAAAATCGGTGAAAAAGACATTGTGCATAGCTACAGCGGTGTCAGGCCTTTGTTAGAAGAAGCAAATGCCTCGGCACAGGAGCTTACCCGAGATTACAAAGTTGAGCTGATTGGCGAAAAGGACGTTCCCATACTACTGAATATTTTCGGTGGCAAAATCACAACCTATCGTAAACTTGCTGAGCACGCGGTAGATAAGCTGTGTACATTGTTTCCCAGAGCAGGGAAAGCATGGACAAAAGAGGTGCCGCTGCCCGGTGGCGCGTTTGAGAACCAGGAAACACTTTGCGCAAACCTTGAAGCACAATACCCGTGGTTACCTGAAGCCGCTAGAGTGCGATATGTTCGTCAGTACGGGCTATTGTGTAGCAAGTTTTTGAAAGGCAAACAAACATTGAGCGATTTGGGTGAAGACTTCGGTGCACATCTTTATCAAGCCGAAGTCGATTACCTAATTCAATACGAATGGGCCTATACCCTCGATGACATTATTTGGCGTAGAACCAAACAAGGGTTAAGGCTAACTGAAGCGCAAAAGCAAAGATTACAGACTTATGTGTCTGAAAAAGCGGGCTCAAACCTAGTGCAAGATACGTTTAAAGTATCAGCATAAATAGTGTGTAAGGAGCAAAACCCCAAACAGGAAAAACCAAACAGTAAAACCCTAGACAGGAAAACAAGGATGCACAGTGAAAGAGATAATACTGGTGAGGCATGGAAAGCCCGCCTCGGCCCACAATCAAAAAGTTAATGCTGTTGATTACGCTAAATGGGTTAGAAATTACAATAAATCTGAACTAGACCCGAATAGCCAACCACGTAAAAAAGTGTGCCTGGAAAATAGCTACATAGGCGTGAGTCCGCTGCATCGTGCAAAATGCTCTGCTGCGCATTATGGCGCATCTCACATACATGAAGAGCTTGCTGATTTACGTGAAATGGATATTCCCTATTACCATTTACCTTTCACGCTAAAAGCGTGGCATTGGGTGGTGATTTCACGCGCCTTGTGGTTTCTGGGCAGAAAAGGGCGATTTGAGCGTTTTGCCGACGCCAAACAACGGATTGAAAGGTTAGCTGTGTACCTAGACACATTGTCGAAGCAAGAACCTCGCATTGTCCTCTTTGGCCACGGTATGGCCCATTATTTTCTACGTAAATCCCTTGTAAAGCAGAAATGGCGTATAACAGAAAAAGACGGGGAATTCTGGGGCGTCACGCGTTTAGAGAAAATGTAACAGCCTAAAAACCCGTCTTGTAAAATCTCTTGAACGGCTTCTTTAAAGCCTTTGAAGGATTTCGCTATAATTTTTTTCATTTAGCAGTAATATGAGGCATGAAAACAAGGATAACAATCATGCGTCGTGCCAAGTCAAAGAAAACGCCCGCCAGTTTCTGGGGCACACTGTTAAAAGTATTGGTTATTGTCATTTTTGCTGCGTCACTTTTGCTGGCAATCAAAACACTGAATACCGCGGATGAAGACACGAGTCATGGGGCCTTTATTCAGTATCAACAGCGCTTTGAAGAGCACGTGACAGCGGCCCACTGGAAATGGCGAGCGGTGCAACCTGCCACAATGATTATGCTGGTGCATTACGATAGTAACGGCCAAGAAACAAACAGAAGCCCAGTGAAAATGAGTGCCAAGGGGTGGCCGGCGGCAGAGCAATCAAGCTTAGGTTGTAAGAAGATTTGGGCTGCATTAGTCGCACTTCCCTTACAGGTTGACGGTTTTAATATTCGTGCCGACTACTTTGCACCTGATGGGAACGATGAGGAAAGGTACTGGTGTCGCTATAGCTTAACGTCTGGCCCATACTTCGACTATTTCCCAGAGCGGGGCGATGTTGTCGCTTCTGAAAAATAAATACAGTAAGTTGAACTTTTAAAAGAGATAATTGTCTTCCTTCGGTTGGGTGATAGAAGACCTTATAAGTGCAACTAAGCACGGATAACTTGCATATGCGAACGGGGAAGCGGCACAAGGTAATTTATTTTGCACTAAGCCGATGCATCACTTGCCCAAATATGCCCCCATTGTTAAAGTGTGCGGATAAATATCGACTTCACGTTAAAGCGTCGTCATCTCACCTTTGCTAACACGCGTTAACACAGTAACAGGAATACACTTTTCATGTTTAAAAAGCTTCGAGGCATGTTCTCTAATGATCTGTCCATCGACCTCGGAACAGCTAACACGCTGATTTACGTCAAAGACCAGGGCATTGTACTAAACGAACCATCTGTTGTGGCTATTCGCCAAGAGCGCGCTGCAGGGCCCAAAAGTGTGGCTGCTGTGGGTGCTGAAGCGAAACGGATGCTGGGTAGAACACCCGGAAATATCCGCGCCATTCGACCAATGAAAGATGGCGTCATCGCTGACTTTTATGTTACAGAGAAAATGCTTCAGCATTTTATTAAACAGGTTCACGATAACAATTTTCTACGTCCAAGCCCTCGCGTGCTTGTGTGCGTGCCATGTGGTTCAACACAGGTAGAACGTCGTGCCATTAAAGAGTCAGCACTGGGTGCTGGCGCGCGCGAAGTGTACTTGATTGACGAACCTATGGCGGCGGCTATTGGTGCTGGGTTGCCTGTTTCAGAAGCCACAGGTTCCATGGTTGTTGATATCGGTGGTGGTACCACTGAAGTGGCTATCATTTCACTTAATGGCGTGGTTTACTCGTCTTCCGTACGTATTGGCGGCGACAAATTTGACGAAGCCATTATTAACTATATTCGTCGTAACTTTGGCTCACTAATTGGTGAAGCTACTGCCGAACGTATCAAGCATGAAATTGGCGCCGCTTATCCCGGTGAAGAAGTGCGTGAAATAGAAGTCCGTGGACGAAACCTTGCGGAAGGTGTACCCCGTGGTTTCACACTCAATTCCAATGAAATTCTTGAGGCGTTGCAAGAGCCGCTAACAGGTATTGTGTCAGCGGTAATGGTGGCACTAGAGCAATCTCCTCCAGAACTTGCGTCTGATATTTCAGAGCGCGGCATGGTGCTCACGGGTGGTGGTGCTTTACTGAAAGATCTCGATAGACTCTTGATGGAAGAAACCGGGATCCCTGTTGTGATTGCCGACGATCCTTTAACTTGTGTAGCACGTGGCGGTGGTAAGGCTTTCGATATGATTGACCTGCACGGTGGCGACCTGTTTAGTTACGAGTAAGCAGGAAAGGCAACCTTCAAGGTTGCCTTATTTGTATCATGGATACTATATTCACACGCGGCCCTTCATTAAATAACCGATTAGCACTGGCACTGGTTTTGTCTGTGCTACTTATTTTCGTGGATCATAAGCTTGATGGCTTTAAATCCAGTCGTGTTTATCTCAATTCCCTCATGAGCCCCATTCAGTACTTAGCCAACTTACCAGGGCTAATGTTGAGCGAGAGTGCTCAGCGCCTTACTTCTCAAGAAGACCTGCTAGAAGAAAACGACCAATTGACCAACCAATTGCTGTTAATGAGTGAAAAGTTACAGCAATACGAGGTGTTGGAGCAAGAAAACAAACAATTGCGTGAGCTTCTATCTGCACCCGTTAGAACCGATGCTCGAAAAATGGTCGCTGAACTCATGGCGGTAGATAAAAACCCCTACAGTCAACAAGTGGTCATCAACAAAGGCGCCATTGATGGGGTGTATTTGTCACAACCGGTGATTGATGACAGAGGCATTATTGGCCAAGTTACGGAAGTGGGTTCTACCAACAGTCGGGTGTTGCTTATCGCTGATGTAACGCACGCTATACCTGTGCGCTCATTAAGAAATAATATTCGCTTTATTGCGACGGGTAGCGGTGTGTTGTCAGAACTGTATTTAGAACACGTCCCGCATAGTGTAGATGTTCAAGAAGGCGATGTGCTGGTGTCGTCAGGATTAGGCAAAGTTTTTCCTGAAGGCTATCCCGTTGCCCGTGTAACCGCTGTGGTTCGAGACGAAAGCCGACCATTTGCCCGCGTAACCGCTGAGCCTTTAGCCCGCTTGGACCGTCTCAAATACTTACTTTTATTGTGGGCTGATAATCTTACACCTAGCAATGCAGAAGTGAATGAGGAATTCGCCAATGATTCGTAAACGTCATTCTGTCATCGTTAGCAGCTTAATTATCGCCTTAGTGCTGCAAATTGTGCCACTGCCTATACAAGTTGACCTGTACCGCCCAGATTGGGTATTGGTGGTGTTATCTTACTGGTGTATGGCGTTGCCTCACCGAGTGAATGTTGGCATTGCATTTGTGACAGGTATTGCTGTGGACATTCTCGTTGGCACAACCTTGGGTATTCATAGCCTTGGGCTATCTATCTGTGTGTACATTTTAGCGGCCAATTATCAACGGCTTAGAAACTATTCTGTGTGGCAACAAGCCATTGTTATTGGCTTACTGTCGTCTCTTTATCACTTGCTCACGTTTTGGGTGCAACATCTTCTTACTGACATTTACTTTCAAGTTGATTACCTGTGGCCTGTGCTTACATCAATGGTGATATGGCCGTGGGTGTTTTGGTTGTTGCGTAAGACCCGCCGACAATTGTCTATTACCTAGAAGAGGATAACCTATGAGTGCATCTCTCGTACTTGCTTCTGCGTCGCCAAGACGCACGGCATTGCTCAATCAACTAGGGATAGAACATCAGATTTACCCGGTTGATATTGATGAGTCTGCAAAGCCAGAGGAAACACCTGAAGCTCATGTCGCGCGCTTGGCTTATGAGAAAGCGAGTACTGCATTAGCCCGACTGGCATCTTCTCAAACGTTAACCCAGTCGACGGTAGTGCTTGCCTCAGATACTTTGATTGCCTTCGCAGGTAAAAGCGTGGGTAAACCCAAGCATTTAGAGGACTCTAGACGCATTTTAAGTATGCTATCTGGCAAACAGCACAGTGTACTTACCGCCATTTGTGTCGCCAATGAATCTCGACAGGTAACACAAACTATCACCACAAAGGTGACATTTGGTGCATTGACGAACGCCCAAATTGACGCATACTGGGAAACAGGCGAACCTGCGGATAAAGCGGGAAGTTATGCCATTCAGGGCATTGGCGGACAATTTGTTATCGCAATAGAAGGCAGCGCAAGTGCTGTAGTGGGCCTGCCTTTGTACGAAACAAAACAGCTACTCAGTGAATTTGGAGTCGTAGAGTGAGTGCAGAGCTACTAATCAATGTTACACCATCAGAATCCCGTGTTGCCCTAATTGAAAACGGCATTTTGCAAGAAATTCACGTTGAGCGGCACACAAAACGAGGCTTGGTAGGCAATATTTACCGCGGTAAAGTAAGTCGTGTTTTGCCTGGTATGCAAGCTGCGTTTGTGGATATAGGCTTGGAAAAAGCCGCCTTTTTGCATGCGTCAGATATTGTTATTCACAACGAAATTGCAGAAGAAGTCTCTGCCAGTCATATCCAAAAGCAGGATATTCGCGAACTCGTGAGAGATGGACAAGACATTGTGGTTCAGGTGGTTAAAGACCCCATTGGCACCAAAGGTGCGCGACTAACCACGGACATTACTATCCCCAGCCGTTATCTCGTCTTTATGCCCAGTGTTACCCATGTAGGCGTATCGCAGCGTATTGAAGAAGAAGCCGAGCGTGAACGGTTAAAAGATTTGGTGCAAGAATTCTGCGATGAAAACGGGGGCTTTATATTACGCACCGCCGCAGAGGGGGTAGGCAAAAACGAATTACAGCAAGACGCCGCCTTTTTACGCCGCCTTTGGGACAAAATTCAGTCACGCATGAAAAAGCGCAAATCGAATGTGCTTTATGAAGATCTTCCTTTGGCCCGAAGGGTGTTAAGAGATTTTGTGGGGACAGAATTAGACCGCATCCGTATAGACTCGAAATTGTCCTTCCAAGAACTGTTTCAGTTTACCAAAGAATATGTGCCAGAAATGAATGGCAAACTGGAGTACTACACCGGCGATCGGCCGATATTCGATTTATACGATGTGGAAAACGAGGCGCAGCGGGCCCTTGAGCGACGGGTCGATTTAAAATCTGGTGGTTATTTGATCATCGATCAAACCGAAGCCATGACCACCATTGATATCAATACAGGTGCGTTCGTTGGCCATCGAAACTTAGAAGAAACAATTTTCAATACCAATACAGAAGCCACGCAAGCCATTGCGCGTCAACTTAGGCTTAGAAACCTAGGCGGTATGATCCTGATAGATTTTATCGATATGATTGAACCCGATCACAAACGCCGTGTCTTACATAGTCTAGAGGTGGCGACGAGCAAGGACAGAGCGAAGATTAATATTCACGGGTTTACGTCGCTAGGGTTGATTGAAATGACCCGTAAGCGAACTCGGGAAAGTATTGAACATATATTGTGCGGTGAGTGCCCGGTTTGTAAAGGGCGGGGCACCGTGAAAACCATTGAAACAATCTGCTTTGAGATTATGCGGGAGATTGTGCGAGTAAACCGTGCCTACGATGCCGACAAATTTGTGGTTTACGCCTCCCCTAAAGTGGTTGATGCCCTTATGGGTGAAGAGTCTCACATGTTGGCCGAGTTAGAAGTGTTCGTGTCAAAACAGATAAAAGTTCAAACGGAAACCTTGTACAATCAGGATAAGTACGACGTCGTCATGATGTAACGTTAACGATTTATAAGGCCCAGTGTGACAAAAATTACGTCGATAGCCGCCTATTTAGTTAGAAAGCTTTGGCTGCTACTCGCTATTTTGCTTGTTGTGTTTGCGCTTATTTTAAGCGCCGCACGCTATGCGCTTCCGCATGTCGAACATAAGAAGCATTTGATAGAAGATTACATTAACGAACGTTATGGCGTTAGTCTTAGCATAGGCAGCGTGCATGCTGTATGGCAAAGTACAGGCCCCAGCATTGTACTTAACTCGGTGTCACTTCAACAAGACGAGGCCTCTCCCGTTGCCTTAGACATTCGACAAATCTACGTCGAACTGGATTTTTGGCAATCGTTAGCGCAGCAACTTATTTCTTCCCCCCGCTTTGAATTACGAGGCCTAAAGCTTCATATTGACGCTGACAGGTTAGGCGGCAAAGGGAAAAATAACTTCCCCGTGGTATCTGCATTAGAAAGCCTTTTTCTTGAACAACTTCAAAGCTTTTCATTAGAGGATGGCATTGTCAGTGTGACGCAAAATCAGGACGTTAACTCCTTTGATGTCGCCCGCTTAACCTGGAATAACCGAGAAAATCGTCACCAAGGCTTAGGAGAAATAAGGGTAGCCGAGTTAGCGTCTAACTCGGCTTCGTTTATTATCGATATTCAGGGTAGTAAAGAAGATTTCGACGGCGTTTTTTATGCCAAAGCGGACGATTTAGACATCTCGCCCTGGGTGAGTGATTTAATCAAAACCAAGCGCCCACTGACGAAAAGCCGTGCAAACTTTGAGATATGGGCAAACCTAGATAGCGACGCGATTCAAAGCATTCAGGTAGAGCTGGATAATAGCTTGTTAGAGTGGGGGGGAGACAATTACTCTCCCTTAGTGACAGGGGTGACTGGCGGCAGCATTCAGGCCCTGCCACATGAAAATGGTTGGAACCTGCGAGTGGATCAGCTTAAGGTGAACTCCAGCGATGAAACCTTAGTGACTGATTTGATTGGGCGTGTGGAACAAGGAGGCGATCTCTTGTTAAACACGGTGAAGCCGGTTCAAATCAACCCTTTCCTTATGCTTGCACCGCTGTTCATGGACGACACCAGTGATGAAGAAATACGCACCCTCGATCCAAAAGGCCAGATAGCGACCTTACAACTTCTCGTGCGTAACCGTGGGCTCGAACTGGCTGCTAAAGTGTTGGATTTGTCATGGTCCCAGTCTAGCCGTGTGCCGGGTTTAAGTGGAATCGACGCGGATATTTATTGGTATAAAAATGCGGGGGCATTCTACTTTGAAAGCAAAGATACCACCCTCTTTACCGATAACCTCATTCAACAGAACCTGGCAATTAACCAATTCAATGCCGATGTTTTTGTCTATAAAGCACAAGTTGACGAGAGTGAACATTGGCTATTAAGTGCCTCTGATATTGTCTTTGATACCGATAAGGTGGTGCTGAACCCTTCATTTAGTGTGGATTTAACTTCAACGATGGTGGAAGCCTACGTCAATGTGTCACCACGAAAACTTGATGGTATAAATGCGCTATTCCCCACCGGCGGGAAAGTGAAAAACACCTTCAAATATCTTGATAGAGCGTTTACCGGAGTTGGCAATGTGACCAACGCACAAGTACTTTGGCGTGGGAAGCCGCAGGATTACCCCTTCACCGACAATTCGGGCATCTTTCAAGCCTACGTGGATATTACCGCTAGTGAGTTTGCTTTTTCGACAGCGTGGCCATCACTGACAAATTTAGATTTATCGTTGTATTTCGTGAACGATGCATTAGTCATGGAGAGCCCTAAGGGTAAGCTTGGCGGGATGAATATCAGCGAAATGTCAGCGGCTATACCCCGTCTACATCCTTCTTCTTCACTGACTATTTATGCCCAAGGGGAAGGCAGTGGTGAGTCGCTAACGTCCATTATGACCCAGTCGAGTCTGTCGGCGTCATTAGGAAAGCTATTAGATAAAGACGTTAAGGTGTCTGGACCTTTAACGGCAAAGCTTAAATTAGATATTCCATTAACTAAGGGTAAGCAGGTGCGTGCCAAAGGCGAAGCCACCTTATCTGACAATGATGTTTATATCACCAGTACAAAGATGCGCTTTAAAGAAGCGTCGGGCGCAGTGGCTTTCGATAACGCCAGCATTGATGCCACCAATCTAACTGCCCGTGTGCTTTCGCAGCCGGTTAGTCTTTCGTTTACCGGGCGGCAAAAAGAACACTACGAACTTGATGTTAACATGCAAGGGATGTGGCATGTGCACCCCCTGGTGAAGACGGTAAACGAACGTTTTGTGGATTACCTCGATGGTGAATCGAAGTGGAATCTGGATGTGTCTTTGGCTTTTTCAAAAAGTGACTTTTCCTACCAAGCACAATTAGATGCTGACTTAGCGGCCACCCACAGCTTAATGCCTGCACCTTTTAATACCTCAGAAGGCAGCCCGTTACCTTTATCCCTTCATAGTAAAGGCAACTTAAATGCCTCTACTATTGATGCCACCTTGGGCGATCAAATACGCTTTGACGGTGTGCTGCCGCACAAGGAAATGCAGTTTTCTCGTGCGCATCTAGCCCTAGGCAATCCCGAGCCTATCACCGTAGGTACGGGCTTTAGTATTGCCGCGCAGCTACCTGATGCCGATGGCATTAGTTGGTTCAATACGCTGCATACCTTGCTCTCTCCCCAAGACAAAGATAAAGGGCGTACACAAAATTCAAATGCAACGGAAGCCGCGCCCAAACGGGTGTTGTTTCCTTCACCGTCGCGAATTTTTGTGACGGCAGAGACCTTCACGTTGGCTGGACATAGCTTCGACAATGTGGTGATGACAGCCAAACAACAAAGTAAAGATTGGCTAATGAATATTGATGCCAGTGACATGCGCGGCACCCTGCGTATTCATTCCGACGTGATGGAGCAAGGCATCGATATACATGCTGATTATTTGCGGGTCACTAAACCGCCTACTTCTGAAAGCCATGACACTGAAGGCCTTGTCACCACCAATACACCGAAACAGGGGATTGATCCTCTTGATATACCGCCTCTCTATTTTTCATGCCAACGATGTGATGTATATGGCGTTGACCTAGGCGAAGTGATTCTTGATACCGCTAAAACAGCGCAAGGCCTGAAGGTACGTCAATTGGTTACCCGTTCTGATGATGCGCAGCTAAACGCGACAGGAATGTGGGCGCGAGACAGTAACAATACAATTACCACGCAATTGACAGGTAAAATAACGTCGCCAGATGTTGGCGCTATGCTAAAACAATTTGATGTGTCATCTGGTATTAAAGACTCAGGTGCCGACATTGATTTTGATTTGGCGTGGCCTAACTCACCGTTTGACTTTAGTTTGGTTGATGTGAATGGCGATATTGCTTGGTCATTATCCGACGGCTACCTAACGGAGTTGAGCGATAAAGGTTCCCGCATACTGACGTTATTTAGTTTAAATTCCTTAGTTCGAAAGCTAAGCTTAGATTTTAGAGACGTGTTTGCGAAAGGCTTCTTCTATGATGACATGAGTGGCACAGTGCAAATTGCAGACGGGCGCGCCTTTACCCAAGATACAGAAATAGACGGTGGCGCTGGTGAAATTGAAATTAATGGCTACACCGAGCTTGATACAGGAAAGCTAAATTACAATGTGTCTTTTGCGCCTAACGTGACAGGGAATTTACCTTTTTTAGTGTATTTTTTGGCCACGCCGCCTACTGCGCTGGCCGCCCTTGCTCTGGATCAGGTGCTGACATCGGCAAAAGTGATTTCTAATGTCAATTATAAGGTGACAGGCACCATTAGCGAGCCACAATTTGATGAAGTTGAACGCAACAGCAAAGATATCAGTTTGCCGGCAAATAATGTTCCAGCGACTGAACCGTTAGAGGATAGGCCGCTTACAAAAGAGGATGTTCAGCGACTAAAAATGGAGGTTATCGATGGTTAATCTAGTAGCGCTTCAAATGACGTCTACGCCTGACGTAGACGAAAACCTAGATACGGTTGCACAGGCATTAGCACATGCAGATATTGCCAACGACAGTGTGGTTGTTTTGCCGGAATGCTTTGCGTGTTTTGGTACCAAAGATGGTGAGCTACTTAGCGTGGCTGAGCCCAAAGATAGCGGTAAAATTCAAAAGCGTTTAAGCGCCTTAGCGAAGCAGCATCAATGCTATATTGTGTCCGGTACCTTTCCTATGCAAACCAATGATGATGGTAAATTTTCTGCTGCGTGTTTGCTCTTTGATCCAAACGGTGAAACCCTCGCAGACTATCGCAAAATTCATTTGTTTGATGTGTCGGTGAATGACAATACAGGCAGTTATAAAGAGTCGCGCTTTACACAGCCGGGGGAGCAGGTGGTTGTGGCGCAAACACCTATAGGCAACATTGGCCTTGCGGTATGTTATGATGTGCGCTTTCCAGGCTTGTTTACGGCCATGGGGGATATCGACATTCTCGTGCTGCCAGCGGCATTTACCCAAAAAACCGGTGAAGCGCATTGGCATACCCTGGTTAAAGCTAGGGCAATTGAAAAACAATGCTACGTGGTGGCGGCGAACCAAACCGGCGTTCACCAGAATGGTCGAGAAACCTTTGGTCACAGTTTAATCGTTTCTCCATGGGGAGAAACTTTGGCAGAATTACCCACAGATAAAGGCGTAATTCAGGCCCGCGTGGACACGAGCAGGCGGCAAGCCATTCAACAGAATATGCCGGTTGCCGAACACAATCGATTCAGGAGTCACTTTGTCTAAATCTGTAGAACGCCACTTATTATCTGACGCTGGTATAGATGTTTCTGCGTTAGAAAAGGCTTTAGCACACATACATCGGCATGACACGGATTATGCCGATTTGTATTTTCAGTCTAGTCAGCACGAAAGCTGGGTACTAGAAGATGGCATTATCAAAGAAGGGAGTTACAACATTGAACGCGGCGTTGGTGTGCGTGCCATCAGTGGTGAGAAAACCGGCTTTGCGTACTCAGACGATATTAGTGAAGATGCCCTCACCAAAGCGTGTGGCGCTGCCAGAAGTATCGCGCCATCCGGTGGGACTCAGCAGGTGTCTTCATTAGGAAAGGGCGAGTTTACCCCAAGATATCAAGCTGATAACCCTATTTTGGCAATGCAAGATGCTGAAAAAATTAGTCTCTTAAAAACCGTAGATGCCTACATTCGCCAGCAAGAGCCGTCTGCTAACCAGGTGGTGGTAAGTTTAAGTGGTGTATACGAGGAAGTGTTAGTGGCGGCTAGCGATGGTACCTTCGCTACCGATATTCGCCCTCTTGTTCGCTTAAATTGTTCTGTATTAATAGAGCAAGGTGAGCGCAGAGAGCGAGGTAGCGCTGGCGCTGGAGGCCGTTATGCCTATTCATTTTTTACCCGTGACGAAGACGGCAAACCGTTTTACGAACAATTAGCCGGCGACGCATTGCACATGGCAAGAGTTAATATGCAGTCAGTTGCCTCGCCTGCAGGGGCTATGCCCGTAGTATTAGGTAATGGTTGGCCTGGCGTGCTTTTACATGAAGCTGTAGGCCATGGCCTAGAAGGTGATTTTAATCGCAAAGGTGCCTCTACCTTTAGCGGAAAAATAGGCCAGCGCGTGGCTGCAAAGGGTGTCACTGTGGTTGATGATGGGACGTTAGCTGATCGTCGAGGCTCTTTATCTGTCGATGATGAAGGCACACCTAGTCAGCACAACGTGCTGATTGAGGACGGCATCTTAAAAGGTTATATGCAGGACAAGCACAATGCGCGCTTAATGGGCGTCGCCCCAACAGGGAATGGTCGTCGTGAATCTTACGCGCACCTGCCGATGCCACGTATGACCAATACCTATATGCTTGAAGGTCAGCATGATCCGAAAGAAATCATCAGCACCATTAAAAAAGGCATTTATGCCCCAAATTTTGCTGGTGGCCAAGTGGACATCACCTCGGGCAAGTTCGTCTTTTCCAGTGCAGAAGCCTATCTGATTGAAGAGGGTAAAATTACTGCACCGGTGAAAGGCGCAACATTAATTGGAAACGGCCCTGAAGTTATGCAGAAGATTTCTATGATTGGAAACGATGTGGCGCTTGATAAAGGCGTAGGGGTCTGCGGAAAAGATGGTCAAAGTGTACCTGTAGGTGTTGGACAACCTACCCTTAAGATTGACGAGCTTACGGTGGGTGGAACCGCGTAGTACGTTAGTGCTAGCGGCAACCCTAAAAAAAGCACCTCGGGTGCTTTTTTTAGGTGGCTATATCAAGACTAGTCTTCGTGAATAACTTCTTTTAGGTATTGGAAAAGCTCACGAAATGCCCGTGGGGGCGCATTTTTTTCTTGCTCTTTTTTCACTTGGCGGTGAAATTGACGCAGCTTTTGACGATCAAGGCTTGGGTACTCTTCAATAAGTGCCTGAATGGCAGAGTCACCTTGTTCAATTACCGCCTCGCGGGCTTTTTCTAGCTTGTGAAACGCGACGTTGCTAGCTTGATGCTGGTGAGCCAGCTTTGCCATCGCTTCTTCTATTGCGGTGGTATCTCGTTGACGCAACAGCTTTCCGATAAACTGTAATTGTCGACGAAAGCCTTCTTTTTTTCTGCTCACGTTGCGGGCAACGTTAACCGCATCTGCCAATTCTTCATCTAGAGGCACAGTGTCTAGGTGTGCAGGTGTTAGATTGACTATACTCTCTCCAAGCTTTTGATGCTCTTTGGCTTGCCGCTTTAACTCGGTTTTACTAATGAAGTTTTCGTCTTCCAATTCATCATTAAATTGGGGATCTTGCTGTGAATTAGGGTTTCTGTCGCTCATTGCCATCTCATAAGTGTTACACTTTAGCTAAATTGTAACTATCACAGTCGGATTTAGACAGCGAAACTTACTATGCAAATTGATCAGCAGTTAGTAGACATTCAAAATGTCGTTGATGATGTACTGAAATTAGCCCTAAAAAAGGGGGCTACACAAGCTGAAGCCAGTATGTCGAAAGTACAAGGTATTGCGGTTTCTTCGCGTATGCAAGAAGTCGAAAATGTTGAATTTACTAATGATGGCGGCTTAGGTATAAGCGTGTACGTGGGTAAATGCAAAGGCAGTGCATCCACGGCAGATCTCAGTAAAGAGGCGCTAACCCTCGCGGTAGAAAAAGCGGTAGATATTGCGCGCTACACCAGTGAAGACCCGTGCACGGGGCTGGCGGATGCTGAACTTATCGCCACAGAATTTCCAGATTTAGACTTATATCACCCACAGGTGCTGGACACTGAGAAAGCCATTAAAACGGCTATCGAAACGGAAGCGGCGGCTATGTCCTATGATAATCGGATTACCAATTCTGATGGGGCTTCATACAATGCAAACTTAGGCATGCGAGTGTACGGAAACACGCATGGCATCAACGCCGGCTACCCAAGTAGCCGCTACAGCTTAAGTTGTATGGTGATTGGTGTTGAAGGTGATGATATGCAGCGTGATTATGCCTATACGGTTAACCGCAAAGCGAATTTACTGAACACTGCCCAAGCTGTGGGTGAAGAGGCGGCTCGCGCCACGGTAGAGCGCCTAGGCGCGCGAAAAATCAATACGGCCAATGTGCCTATTATTTTGCACAAAGATATAGCATCAAGTTTGTTTGGGCATTATGTAGGGGCAATTAGTGGCGGAAGCTTGTATCGTCGGTCTTCTTTCTTACTCGACAGTTTAGGGCAACAAATCTTCCCTGAGTGGCTAAACATTGAAGAACGTCCGTTTATAAAAAATGGCTTAGCCAGTTCTAGTTTCGACAACGAGGGTGTTGCGACTAGGGATATGACGATTGTGGAGGGGGGCAAACTTTCCACTTATTTGTACACCACCTATTCGGCGAGAAAGCTCAATACGAAAAGTAATGGCCACGCAGGCGGCATTCACAATTGGATTGTGGGTGACACAGGGCATAGTGACGCCGAGTTATTGAAGGAAATGGGCACAGGTTTATTCGTGACCGAATTGATGGGGCAGGGCGTTAACATTGTTACCGGAGATTATTCCCGCGGCGCTGCTGGCTTCTGGGTAGAAAACGGAGAAATTCAATATCCTGTTCACGAGGTGACTATTGCGGGCAACCTTAGAGATATGTTTGCTGGGGTCACTGCAATTGGGCGTGACAAAGACGTCCGTGGCAGCGTACAAACAGGTTCTATTCTCATTGATAATATGAAGATTGCGGGAAGCTAACCTTGCTGGGTGTGTTGCTCTCTATAATGACTGGGCGGCACACCTTCCGATTTCTTAAAGCGCTTTGAAAAAGTAAAGACATTGCTGTATCCCACATAATTGGCAATGTAAGCGATGGGCCACTGGGTATTTAACAGCAGATTTTTCGCTCTCGCCATACGCAAATAAATCACTTGTTGCATTGGGCTTCTATTGAAATGGCTTAGGCACAATCTATGAAGGTGTGGGGCCGAATAGTGGGCGCGCTCGCTTAGTAATTTCACGTTCCAATTTAGTTGCAGTTGCTTTTCCACATGCTCAAATAAAGCGATTAATCTAGACGGTAAGGGCTGATCCTTTGGCTTCGCTACCGACGATAGATAGTCTTTAATAAGCGGAATGAGGGCATGGCGGTGCTCACTGCTTTTACTCAAATACAATAATTCCATGGCATGATGTAACCCTTCGAGCGGCAAGCGCTCTAGCAGAGGTGCGTCTATCTCATATAAATAATGCCATTGTGCTGTGTCGGCCAGATTCACCCAAATGATGTCCCAGCGTTCACTTTCTATGCTTACCTCAAAACTTTGCTTTGCCGGCAATATGGCTAATTGCCCCGGTGTTACCGTTAAGCTCCCTTTTGGGGTGCGTATTTTCCCCATGCCATTTAACGAATAAAACAAGGTGTGGTTAGGCGGGTTAACGCGCCCTACTTGATAAGGGGCTGATAAATTCGAACAACCGGCAAGCTCAATATCTAAAGCTTTAATTTCAGGCGTGTTAGTGCTGTCTATAAAGCGCTCTACACAGTGTTGGCCGATATTAACAATGTCATAGAACTCTGTGGCTGACATGAAATTTGATAGTTTTGGATAAATGAAAGAGAGGTTTAAGCATAAAGGATTACGCCGTAATTCGCTATATTTCATTCTATTCTACGTTATTGATGAAAGGATGTTGTAATGCATACTGTGGCTGAGGTGGTTGCTCAACAAGATTGGCAAAACCCCGTGGTATATCAGCGTAATCGAGTAAATGGTCATGCGCCGCTCAATGGCTATACATGCCTTGACGATGCATTGAACAAAAGCGGCGCTCAGAAACGCAAGCTCAATGGTGATTGGCAGTTTAGGTTGTTCAACTCACCTTTCGACGTGCCAGATAATGCCATTGCTGCACACTTACCCACCAAAGAAGAAGCTCGTTGGCAACCTATCTCCGTGCCATCAAATTGGCAGATGCAAGGGTTCGATAAGCCCATTTATTGCAACGTAAAGTATCCTTTTGAGGTTAATCCACCGCAGGTGCCACAAGACAATCCCACAGGGATTTACCGCACTGAATTTGAAATGACTAAAGCCATGCTTTTGCAACGCAATCATATTGTGTTTGGCGGCGTAAATAGCGCGTTTCACTTGTGGTGTAACCAGTCATACGTGGGATATTCGCAAGACAGCCGTTTGCCCGCTGAGTTTGACTTATGCCCCTTCTTAAAAGAGGGGAAAAACCAGATTACAGCCATGGTTATCCGTTGGTCTGATGGTAGCTACCTTGAAGATCAGGACATGTGGTGGTTAAGCGGTATTTTCCGTGATGTTTATTTGGCAAGTAAGCCGCAGCATTACATTCAAGACGTATTTGCCACCCCTTCATTAGATGCTTGTTACCGCGATGGTCGCCTCGATATTAGAACCTCCATTGTCGCCCCTAAGGATTTCAAAGTGGCCGTGCAGCTTTTTGATGGCACGACTGCCGTTACTCAGCCGCAGGTGGCAAACACCAATAATCGCCGTATTGATGAAAAAGGCGGATGGGATGATGTGGTTTTCCAATCACTACACCTAAATAGCCCCAAAAAATGGACAGCAGAAACGCCGAATTTGTACAGGCTGGTGGTAAGCCTATTAGACAGAAGCGACAGCCTTGTGGATATGGAAGCCTATGATGTTGGCTTTAGACACATTGAGATGATTAAAGGCCAGCTTTGCGTTAACGGTGAGCCCGTATTAATTCGTGGCGTTAACCGTCATGAACACCATGAAAGTCGAGGGCATGCAGTCAATGAAGCTGACATGCTAGAAGACATCAAGCTGCTTAAACAGAATAACTTCAACGCAGTGCGCACCGCCCATTACCCTAATCATCCTCGGTGGTATGAACTGTGTGATGAATACGGCTTATATGTGGTTGATGAGGCGAATATAGAGACCCACGGCATGTATCCCATGGGGCGATTGTCGAGGGATCCGCTTTGGGCCGGCGCGTATTTAGCCCGTTATACGCAAATGGTTGAAAGAGATAAAAATCACCCTTGTATTATTATTTGGTCACTCGGCAATGAGTGTGGTCATGGCCCCACCCATGATGCCATGTATGGGTGGTCGAAAGCGTTCGACCCCTCAAGGCCGGTTCAATATGAAGGGGGCGGCTCTGATACTACGGCCACAGATATTATTGCGCCTATGTATGCCAGAGTAGACAGCGACGTTCAAGATGATGCGGTGCCCAAATGGGCCATCAAGAAATGGTTGTCGCTCCCCGGAGAACATAGGCCTGTTATTTTGTGTGAATACGCCCATGCCATGGGCAACAGCCTGGGCAGCTTTTCAGATTATTGGGACGCATTTAAAGACTACCCAAGGTTACAAGGCGGTTTTATTTGGGATTGGGTTGACCAAGGGCTAGCGAAATACACAGACAGTGGCGAAAAGTATTGGGCTTACGGCGGTGATTTTGGTGATACCGACAATGATAGACAGTTTTGTATCAACGGGTTGCTATTCCCGGATAGAAGCGCTCACCCAGCCCTCTATGAAGCAAAACACTGCCAACAGCACCTTCAGTTTTCGTTAACGGAAGATAACGGTACATTCGAACTGACAGTGGCCAGCGATTACCTGTTTAGAACCACGGATAATGAAACGTTAGTGTGGCAACTTTTGGAAGACGGTTGTTGCGTTGCACAGGGGAGCTTCGTTATTGAGGTTAAGCCACAGCAGACAGCGAACTATACCATTACACCCGCCTACACGTATAAAGCGGGCGCACAGTATCACCTCAATGTTGATACGCAAACGACTAAAGCCTGCGCGTGGGCAGCCGCAGGTCACGTTATCGATACGGCCCAGTTTAGGCTTAAAAATACTGCGGGGTTAGGGGCAGCACCCCGGCCACTCTGTACCCCTACTAAAGCGAACGACAAGGGGACGTCTGCTGTCGTACCATTAGCGGCAAAGATTGATGAACAAACGCTCACCGTTAATGCACACACTAGTGTGTTTAGTCTTCATCTTGAATCGGGTCAGTTGATTTCATGGTTAGTTGCCGATGAAGAGCAACTGAGCGCACCGATTGAAGATAACTTTTTTAGGGCGCCACTGGATAACGACATCGGCGTGAGTGAAGTGGATAACCCCGATCCCAATGCGTGGGAATCAAGATGGCGCAGAGCGGGTATAGGAGAATGGCAACGTGTGTGTACGTCGGTTGATGTCAACGAAAGCGCATTAGCGGTTACCGTTCACACACAATTCGATTATTGCCATCAAGGTGAAGTTTTAGCGAAAAGCGTCTGGCGCTATCAATTCTTGCCGTCAGGCGAGCTAGATGTAGACATTCAAGTATCGTTGGCTGATACATTACCCCCTATGCCGAGGATCGGCGTGCAATTTGCGGTACCACAGCACGACACTGGCACTGTTGTATGGAAAGGGTTGGGGCCATTTGAAAACTACCTTGACAGACACGTAGCGGCGCGCTATGGGCAATATAAGCAAGATATTAATGCCATGCATACACCTTATATTTTCCCCACCGATAATGGATTAAGGAGTCACAGTGATACCCTTGAATTAAATCAGTGCCAGGTACAAGGAAGATTCCATTTTGCGGTTAGTCCTTACAGCCAAGTGCAACTTGATAAGGCGAAACATACTTGCGACCTAGCAGCGGGAGATTGTACGTATGTGTATGTAGATCACGCGCACATGGGCGTAGGGGGGGATGACTCTTGGAGCCCTAGTACGCATAAACCCTACTTGCTAGAAGATAAGTACTATCGCTATCATCTGCGTTTTTGCCCTGTAGCCTAGTAGGGCTTTATAACACTGGGGTTCATAGCGAATAAAAAGGCCGCTGTTATCACAACAGCGGCCTTTTTGAATTTACACTGGCTTTCGGTTTGTTTGCTTCTGCCCCCGCGACAAGCGTTGTGCAGAAGGCTAGCTTTAATTAGCCGTCTACCGAGCCACAGAAACGGTAGCCTTCACCGTGAATGGTCACAATCAACTCTTCATCTGAAGGGTCAGACTCAAAGTGCTTACGAATTCGACGAATGGTGACGTCAACAGTACGGTCATTCGGGCGTAATTCACGGCCTGTCATTTCCATAATAAGCTGCTCACGGGTAAGAATTTTACCTGGGTTACTTAGGAAAAGGTGTAAGGCACGGAACTCACTGCGAGGTAAGCGGAACTCTTTACCGGTCGGCGAAATAAGAGAACGACTGTCGCCGTCTAGTGTCCAACCGTTGAAGCTTACGCGGCTTGGTAAATCGTCATCCTCTGCAGAGCTTGTGGTACGAGAAAGCAGGTTTCTTGCTCGTATCGTCAGTTCGCGAGGGTTGAAGGGTTTTGTTAGGTAGTCATCGGCACCAATTTCAAGCCCCAAAATACGATCAACATCGTTATCACGACCGGTAAGGAAAATAAGACCTACGTTTTTACGATCTCTCACCTCTCGAGCTAATATAAGCCCGTTCTTACCTGGAAGGTTAATATCCATGATAACTAAGTTAATGGCGTGATTTTCGAAGAAATCATGCATTTGATCACCATTCTCAGCCTCAAATACATTGTATCCTTCTGCTTCGAACAAACTCTTTAGTGTGGTTCGTGTTACCACTTCATCTTCTACAATTAACACATTTGGCGTCTGCATGGTGCTCTACACTCTTTCTCTAAAATCGGTTTTAGCAATTACTGGTTAAATTTTAATATCCACAAGCGCGTTTGCAAGCAAATACTTAATATTCATAATTTTAAGGTATTGGGGTTAGCCAACAAAATTCAAGAAAAGTTCAAAAGTTATACACGTTTTATACACTTTTCGCACTCGCAATTGGAAAAATAATCACAAACTCCACACCTTGACCCTCTTCACTGGTTAACGTAATAGAACCATTTAAAGCTTGGGTTACAAGATTATAGACCAAATGCATGCCTAGACCCGATCCGCCTTGACCCCGTTTAGTGGTAACAAAAGGGTCGAAAATACGCTTTCGAATGTCGTCGGGAATGCCTTTTCCATTGTCGCGATATACTAACTTGAATTTTTCCGGCGTAGCCAATTCGGCGATGATATCAATTTCGCCTTTTTCTATGTTTTCAAATCCATGAATAACCGAGTTCATAATCAGGTTAATCAGAATTTGATTTATCGGGCCAGCTTTCGTTTCAACGCATAAGGTAGGGTCGCAATTTACGTTGATGTTGTGCTTTAATTTTTTTAAACGAGGCTGTAAAGACAATAGTATCTCATTAACTAGCTGTGCAAAGCAAAAAGTTCGGTTACTTTCGCTTGATTGATCCACAGCCACCTGTTTAAAACTGGAAATTAACTCTGCTGCGCGGTTTAGATTGCGATAAATAATGTTGAGGTTTTCATTACTTTCTTCTAAAAAGCGCTTCATCGCACTGGCTTTCAATGTCTTATTTTCAAAATCTTTTTCAATGACCGCTATTCTATCAAGCATCATGGTGGAGGCAGTTACCCCTAAACCTATTGGGGTATTTACCTCATGCGCTACGCCGGCCACCATATCGCCAAGGGACGCCATTTTTTCGTTTTGTACAATTTGACGCTGAAACTGGTGCAGCTTTTCCAAGGTTTGAATTAACTCTTGGTTAGCACTCTTTAATGCCATGGTTCGCTGATTAACCATTTCTTCTAGTGACGCGTTTAACCTGCGGTGTTGTTCTTCCGCTTGACGTTGCTTTTGCATGTACTCTTGAATGCGTACCAGCATAACGTTTACCGAGTCTGATAAAATATCCAACTCACGAATACTAGAGTTTTCAATACGTGCAGAGTAATCACGCTGACGAGAGGTACGCTGTAAAAAGTCGGCCAGTCGTTCAATAGGCGAAGTCACCATCCGTTGAAACCGCACTGCCAATAAAAAGCTGAGTAACAGCAATACACACATTGCAGAGAGGGTCAGTAAAAACGATTCTCCTACTAACTTATTAAAGCTGTCTGCCGACATGCGTATGTATATCCACCCTAACACGCCCCCAGTCTTTTGATCGTAAATGCGTTCGGACACTTCGAGAAAGTCATTTTCAGAGATAAATTGAGGCGATGACGCTAAGTCAGCCAGTTGATTTTCTTTACTGGCAATGAGGTATTCACCGGCTTTGTTGTAAGAGGCAAAACTCACGACTTTAGTGTCTAAGGCTTGATAGCTCTCAAGACTTTTATAAATATGGACATTGAGGATTTGGTCGGCGAAGGCTAAGTTGTTGAGTTGTTCTTCGAGGTATATCGCATTGTTTTCAATCAGAGAGTTTGCTGAGCTTTGGCCAATAAGTTTAGCCAGTGTAACAATACTTAATTCTATCTCTTGGCGGTAGCTTTTTACCTGGGTATACATTGACAAGCCGGCTGATATTACCAACGACACTGTCGCAATAGACATTACAGCCCATAAAAATAAGCTTCGAATTGAAAGCTTGACTACCCGATCCGTCATTTTTAAGTTTTCTACATCCTCTTTACATCAATAGTGGCGCATAATTGTATAAAAAGAAAGCGAGACTATTGAAAATCCCCACCTAGGTGGGGCGAAGCCAATGTCTACGCTTGAAACATCGCAAGATATAAACGTAAATAGTCTTTTGCGGCAGCTTCCCAGGTGAATCGGGTTTTCATGCCCCTTTCCTGCATGTCTTTAAATTGTGTTGGCCACTCGTAGTAAAACAGCAGGGCGCGACGAATACAGGCTAACAATGCCCGTGGGGTAGGTTCATCGAACACAAAGCCCGTGGCACCGTGACCGGTATCAAGGTCTACAACCGTATCTTTTAACCCGCCCACAGCGCGCACAATAGGCACAGTTCCATAGGCTAAACTGTACATTTGATTCAACCCACAGGGTTCAAACTGAGAGGGCATCAAAAAGAAATCTGCACCCGCTTCCACTAAATGAGCATGCTCTGAACTAAACCCATTAATAAAAGCAAACTGGGTGGGGTGTTGCTGGGCAAATTCGCCTAAGTCCATGCACACTTTAGGATCGCCGGTGCCCACAATCACTATTTGTAGGTTGTGCTGCACAAGATCATCTAAGATAGGAAGAATATAACCAAAGCCTTTTTGTTCAGTAAGGCGGCAAACCATGCCGATTAGCGGCACACTCGCATTTTTTGGTAAACCCGAACGTGTCTGGAGGGTGGTTTTACATACCCGCTTGGGTTGCAAATTATCAACACTGTAATTTTCAGGGAGGTAGGCGTCTGTTGCTGGGTTCCATTGACTATAATCACAGCCATTTAATATGCCCGATAAATCGGCCTTTCGTTTAACTAAGCGTTCGTGAAGGCCATGGCTGCCTAAGTCGGTGAGCAACTCATCTGCATAGTTTGGGCTAACAGTTGTCACCTTGCTGGCACACTCAATGCCGGTTTGCAGCATATTGATATAGCCGCCATGCACTTGGGAAAAAATATGGGGGTGATGACGCAAAAATGGAATCTTCTCAAGGGAATGAACTCCCTGAAACGCCGCATTATGAATAGTGAAGACAGTCTTGGTTTGCTCAAAAAAGCCTGAGCGCTCATGATTCAATAAATAGGGAAGCATGGCCGTGTGCCAATCATGGCAATGGATAACGTCAGGGGTAAACGAAAGTGCCTGCAAGGTTTGAAGCACGGCACCACTGAAAAAGCTGAAACGTTCACCATTGTCTTCATAGGCGTCGTAAGCATTCGAGTATAGGCCGTCACGCATGAAGTATTCGGGGTAGTCGACGAAATAGACGGTAATGCCGTGCCACACTAACGACCTTACATCAAAATGATACACCTTTCCTTCGGTGAACAGGGTTTGGGTGTCGCAAATGGTATCTAAATGAAAGGTGTCGGCAATAGATTTGTAATAAGGCATGACAATGGCCACATCTTCACCCTCACTATGCAAGGCAAGGGGTAATGCCTTTCCTACATCGGCTAAGCCGCCGGTTTTAACCAATTCTTCTACTTCAGATATTGCAAAAACAATTTTCACGGCGACCTCTCATTTCTTGTTGCTATGAGCTACCTGCACACACATTTTATAGTGTGTATGAATAGATAACAGAAACGGGTAAGAAGGTTTACCCGTTCTCGGTTTAAACATGACTAAGCTACGTTAGCACTTTTTTAGATAAAAGGGCTATGACAAAGCGGCTTGATAGAGCGAAAACTGCGTAGTTTGTGCTGTTGTTAGCACATGTGAAAAGTGTGCAGACAGCAACCCTGGGTAGGGAAGGAATCGATTTGCAACCATTTGCAACGTACCGCGTTGGGTGAGCAACTTAGTGGCATCTTCGATAAACCGCTTGGTGACGGTGTAGTCTGTTTTTACGCCCGTGTGAAATGGCGGGTTGGTCACAATATGCTGCACCCTTGCCTCAATGCCTTGTAATCCATTTGCAGCAAACAAGGTGGCTGATTGTGCATTTTTAGCAAGGGTGAGCGCGGTACAGTAAATGGCCAACGCACTCACATCTGAAAAATGAAAGTTAACGTGGGGGTAGCGCTTTTTGAGATAGCTTCCTATCACGCCAGCACCACAGGCGAAATCTAATACGGTACCGCTTAAATGAGTGTCGTGTTTGTCTAGCAGAAGCGCAGTGCCCTTATCTAATTCACCGTGACTGAATACACCAGGCATAGACACAACAGGCCATTCAATATCCTGTAAACAATACGTGTCTTCTTGTAGCCATGCTTCGGGCTCAAAAGCTAAATGCGCGTGCTCAACTTGGGTAGTAATAAGGCTACAATGTCTGGCGGAATCGACCTTTTGAGTAGCACCAAATTGCTGCATAAGCTTGGCTGCACTTTTGATACCACCCTTATTTTCTCCTACCACATGTATTTGACCGCCTAGGCCCACTAAGCCGGCAGCCATTCGCAGTAACATAGAAAAATGGGATTTCGCCTTAGGTAAAAAAATCAGTGCGTGATTGTGTGTTTTTTCTCCGCGCAGGAAAGGGGTGAATATATGTTCATGTGACCCTATTTTTTGCGATACCTCAAAGCCTTGCTTGGCAATATCTCGGCTATCAAAAGTCAGCGAAGGTACTACGCGTACACTTTCTGAAAAGATATCAAAATATTGATGCATCACCGTTATGTTCAGGTGCTTTAACTGGTCGAGAAAATACGCATCAGAGGGATTGATTATCACCCACTTCCCTTGCTCAAACATGCCGATATTGCGCTCTAATAGCTGGCTTTGAGGAGTAAGAATCATTACTTAGTACGCTCGTATATTAAGTCCCACACACCGTGACCTAACTTTTGGCCTCGTGTTTCAAACTTAGTGATAGGACGATAATCAGGACGCGGGACATAGTCCCCCTGCGCTGCGGTATTAGTGTAGCCGTCAATATTATTCATTACATTTGCCATATGCTCTGCATAGGGTTCCCAATCCGTCGCCATATGAAAGCATCCGCCCAAGGCCAGTTTACTGCGAACCAGCTCTGCAAATTCTGTTTGCACAATGCGGCGTTTGTGGTGACGTTTTTTATGCCAAGGATCAGGGAAGAACAGTTGCAAACGGCTGAGACTGCCATCGGGGATCATATTCTTTAGCACTTCAACGGCATCGTGCTCCATAAGCCTAAGGTTTGTTAGTGATTGCTCACCTGCTTCGGCCAGACATGCTCCCACGCCGGGGCGATGAACCTCTATGCCAAAATAGTTTTTCTCGGGAGAAGCTGCCGCCATCTCCACTAGCGACTTACCCATACCGAAGCCAATTTCTAGTACTACAGGAGCATCCCGGCCGAAAGCGTCGGTGAGATCAATGGGGGTAGCTTGATAATCTACGCCCATGGTAGGCCAGTATGTTTCTATTGCACGAGTTTGGGCCTTGGTAAGTCGCCCTTCGCGCTTGACGAAACTCTTTACCTTACTGATGTATACTCCAGCGGCTTCTGCTTCCGCCTGACTTTTGAATTGCCTCATTTGCAATGCCTTTCTAACCCAAATTTACTGGTGGCGCATTATCCACTTAGTGGCTATTTATGCAACGGTAACGTGAATAATTCCGGTGTTTTTTTAAGCGCTGATGAATGACGTGACGAGTTCCGCCAACTGGGCAGGTTGTTCCAGCGGTAGCATATGGCCACTATCATTAACCGTGTAGCGGATTGCCGTTGGAATATTGTCGGCCATTTTCATCAATTGACTATACATGGCGATACGGTCATCTTTAGCGGCAATAATGCCCGTAGGTAATGCCAATTGCGCCAACGTGTTAACCATGTTTTCTCGTGGTGTAGTGGCTTGTGTATGCGCTAACAACGTATTCTTTCCTAGGTCTTCGCCCATCCCCTGAACCACACCCACCACGTCTTCGTTTTGTTGTTGAGTAGGATGAACAAACCGAGCAAGGTATTGCGGATTATCCAATCGAAACGTCCCGTTTTTCAGCAAGGAGACCATTTGTTTTCTGCGCGCAATTTCGTCGGCAGATAAACCATAGCCATCGTAACCAATCAAGGTTAACGACGCCACGTGTTCGGCGTGTAAACTGGCCCATTTGGCGGCAATAAAGCCGCCCATTGAATACCCAACCACGTGGACTTTTTCATCGCTGAGTACTCTGTCTGAGGTAAGTGCAAGCATGTCTTCTAAACTACTGGCCCATTGCAACGGAACAAACCGGCGCTGGTTTATGTTCATGTGTTTCCACATAGGCATAAAAATTCGCTCATCACATAAGGTGCCAGGCAAAAATAAAACGGGGCGGCCAATACTCACACATTATCCTAAAATATCTACTTTGTACGCCATGATACCATAGCGAGCCAGATAAATTTAAACGGCCATTGAGCCAAATCGAGTAAGGCGCTGGTATACTATAACCCTATGATAAAAATGTGCAGTTAACATGACAACATTGGCAACTTCCTCTACTTTCGCATCACGGGTTTTAGCGTGGTTTGATGAACACGGACGTAAACATTTACCCTGGCAGCAAGACATTACAGCGTACAAAGTGTGGGTGTCTGAAATTATGTTGCAGCAAACTCAAGTGAGTACGGTTATTCCTTACTTCGAACGGTTTATGCAGTCGTTTCCTACCGTTTCGCACTTAGCCCACGCTGAGCAGGATGATGTACTTCATCATTGGACGGGCCTAGGGTATTACGCAAGAGCGAGAAATTTACACAAAGCGGCCAAGCAAATAGTGGAAAAGCATGGTGGGATTTTTCCTACTCGGTTTGACGATGTGGTGGCGCTACCCGGAATAGGGCGTTCTACCGCAGGGGCGGTGTTATCGTTAGCGTGCCACCAAAAGCACGCGATATTAGACGGCAACGTAAAACGGGTATTAGCACGCTACTACGCTATTGATGGATGGCCCGGTAAAAAAAATGTAGAAAACGCCCTGTGGGAAGTGGCAGAAAAAAATACACCAGAGCGTCGCTGTCATCACTATACCCAGGTGATGATGGACTTGGGCGCGATGGTTTGCACACGGAGCAAACCGAAATGTGATAGTTGCCCCCTTCAGTCAGACTGTATTGCTTATGCTCAGGGTAAACAATCCCAGTACCCAGGTAAAAAACCTAAAAAAGCGATACCTGAACGACAAACCCTATTAGTGGTGCCTGTGTTTAACACGCAAGTTTTTTTAGAGCAGCGCCCACAAAGTGGCTTATGGGGCGGGTTATATGGCTTCATTGAGGCGCAAGATATAAATAGCGCGGAACAAGCATTATTCAAACGCGGCATGCAGAATGTGACATTGACTGCTCATACGGCCTTTCGCCACACCTTCAGCCACTTTCATTTAGATATAACCCCAGTGGTTGCCGTGCTAAACTCACCTCCACAAAAACAGGTGCAAGAGGCGCAAGAAGGGCACTGGTTTGATTTTTTCCAGCCTATTGAGGTTGGTTTGGCCGCGCCGACTAAAAAGATTATTCAGCAGTTAGAACATATGCTTTAGTGCTGTGATTTTTTATGGCCTTTAGGTAGTTAAGAAAGAAGAGCAGGTTAAGGATTTTAAAATGAGCAGAACAGTATTTTGTCAACGCCTTCAAAAAGAGGCGGACGGATTAGACTTTCAACTTTACCCAGGTGACATTGGCAAGCGCATTTACGACAACATTTCAAAAGAAGCATGGGGTGAATGGCAGAAAAAGCAAACCATGCTGATTAACGAGCATAAGCTAAACATGATGGATCCGAATGCAAGGTCGTTTTTAGAAGAAAAAATGACGGCCTATTTGTTTGATGGCATTGAGCCCACCATTGACGGCTACGTGCCGCCTGAAAAGTAGGCAAAAAAGGCTTTTTTGGGTAAACAATGTGCAAACAGTCACAAAAGCGAAAAAAAACCGACAAAAACGGTTGACTTGTTAGCGCGAAATCCGTTTAATACGCACCCACAGCGAGACAGGCAGTAAACGCCAAATCGCAAACGAGTTTCGCCTCGATAGCTCAGTTGGTAGAGCAGCGGATTGAAAAGTGCAAGCACTTCCAATCAGATTTACCAGAAAAGCTTTTAGAGCAATAGTTTTAAAGTTAGTAAGCACTTCGGTAAAGCTTGCAAAGTTTTGCAAAGTTTTTTTAAAGCTTACATAGCACAGTTTATGTGCCTCGATAGCTCAGTTGGTAGAGCAGCGGATTGAAAATCCGCGTGTCCCTGGTTCGATCCCGGGTCGAGGCACCATCATTCAAGCCCTTGCAGAAATGCGAGGGCTTTTTTATTCTTACTGTTTGCTCGTTAGTAAATGCATCGGATTCAAAATCCACCGCCCGCGAGGGTGTGCCGGTTCAAGTCCGGCCTCTGGTACCATCCATAAAAACGCAACAAAACAATAAATCGACCTCGAGTCGGTTTTTTTGTGTCTAGAGATTCTGTAATCTGATAGTAAACAAACCCTAGCTCGATACGTCATACAAGGATGTATTGTTAATTGTCTTACTTTTGAAGTTTCGTGCCTTGAGGTGAAAATTTGCAGTCATTAGAACCCAGTGAGGCGCTACTCCTCGAAAGAATAAAGCAAATAGCATAACTGACTGGGGCAGCAAGTCGGTGACGAAATGTAACTCTAGCTGGAAATGAATTACAACTTAAAGCAAACTTGCGTTCACTGGAACAGTCACAGCGCATTGTAGTATGCTTTCGTAATCGCAATTGTTCTGAAATAATTTATTTTTGGTCGTAGAAAGGATTTAAGTTTAGTGACTTCAGTATCAATTAACAGGGAAGCTTCAGACAAAACCAAAGGTTTTCGACTGCAAAAAGTTAGAGCAATTGAGCTAATGCTTAAAAGTATAAATAAAGATACTGACTCCGTTTTTTATACTGCAATAGAAAATGTAGAAGATGTCTCCCATTGGCATGTCGAAGATAACAGCCAAAAAAATTACTATGAAGAAGATAAAAATTACGCTGCAGATGGGAAGTTCACAATACACAGCCCTGCCGTAAAAAATACTTTAGTAAGCTTTTTCGACATCTACGCTAACCAATTAAAGAATAGTGAACATGTCTACTTGGGGTTTTATACAACCACAGGTGTTGGTAAAGAGAGAAAACATACACTAGACAATGGCGTAACCATTGAGTTGCCTGACGAGCCTCTATTGGAACTACTAGCTTCAAAAAAAGACTTGAAAGACATAGTTGTGACGGCCATTCACGAAGTATTAAAGGAAGAGTATGAGCGGCAATATCCAAACCAAGATAATAGGGGACACCTGCAAACTCTAAATCAACAAAGTATTTCACAATTAAGAACGTTTTTAGGCAGGATTACATGGAAATTTGGTCAAGACGACGAAATCAGCCTAAAAAAGACTGTTCTAGATTTAATAAAGACTTCGCCTCTTCACAATGTAAACCACGCAAATAAAGAAGAAATAATTTTCTCGCTTTTAATGGAAAAGCTTGATGAAAAGCAAAACAAAACAAATCTTGTTGAAAAGCTAGTTCACAGTTCAGATGTAAAGTTAATTTTTAAGCAAGCTGAATCAGAACTACCAGGCCTCGTCATGGATCCAGTATGGCAAGAACTTGAAAGGCTTCAGCTTGAAATCACGGATAAACGTAGCTTAATTGATAAGATAGAGGCTGTTGCAAAAGACTACCCCAAAAATAAATTTCAACACCTAGCGAGAAAGGCATGTAGATCAAAGAAAGAACAGTCTGACTCTAACAAGACTGTTCTTTCCCTTAAATATAGAGTTTTCGAAGCTTGCAATGATTACTTCTTCGAAAATGATCGAAAGCCAAACCTAACTGTTAATGAAGTGGATAGTTTATTTTCTGATTTATTTAACGAGTCAGTAGAAAGTATTGATGAATTAAAAAAGGATTATCATTATTCTCTTTCTAACAAAAAGTTGATAGAAGGGATAGTTCTAGACCTATTCGATACATGCTTTTTAGCGTTTGATGAGAGAGAAAATGACAAGTAACCACGTTAAAAAACGATTAATGTATCTATCGGGTGAAGATTTCTATCTTTTCTGTTACTCAATATTTATAATCCTTGACGGGCTCGATTGTGACGAAAAATCAAGCTTCAAAGATTACAGAAAGCTAGCATTCCTAGTAAATATAGTTTCTAGTGAAAAACTTATTTATATCATTGAAAATTCAAGTGAAGCCCCTCTAAATCCGACTGATACTGAGATTCTCTTTAACAGTTACTCCAGTGGGCTAATGCGTCGAAGCGAAGTCTTAAAAATACTCTTTACACTAGAGAAAAGAGGATTTATTGAACTTGAAAGAGGAAGTTCACAAGACTCTATCAATCTTTTCCTTAAAAAAAATGTGATACCAAAAAGCTTTTTTAATCGTGAGGTTTTTTCAAAGGAATATGAAAATATTTCAATATTGAGAAAGTCTGTTCGCCGCCTTAAAACCTTAAAACTGGAAACCATGCTAGACAATATCTACACAAAAAACGGAGTTAGCACATGGGGTATCTAAGGATAAATAAAGTTGTCTACTCAGGCCAGAAGTATCACTTTGAATCCCAAGAGTTCAATAAAAATATAGTAGTTATTGAGGGCGACAATGGCACTGGGAAAAGTACATTATTCAATTTGATTTATTATGGTCTTGGCGGTGAGGTTCAGAGCTTTGATAAAAGTTCTGACGTGAAGCACTTACAAATAACTTCAGACCTTGATAATTATGTAGACCTTTTTGTCACAATATCGCGTAATAGCTTTGTGCTAAGGCGTTACATTGGTGATAACGATATCACTATCACACCTTACACGATCGAATTGAAGAAACTAAATGATAAAGCCGAACCAGAAAAAACATTAAATCTTGATACTGAAAATACTCTCAACCTCAAAGTAAACAGAAACGTTAAAAATGATCACATCTTTTCAGATTGGATACTCGACCAGTTGGGTATCGCAGTTGTAGAGCTTTTCCATGGTTATTCAAACTTTAAAGTGAATTTTAATAACCTTCTCAGGTTAATCTACCATGATCAGCAACCCGATCCGGAGAACATTTACAAAAAGCTAGATAATAAGTCTGCTCTCGTTGCGGACTCAGAAGTACTTCGTAAGGCGATCTTTGAACTTCTAATTGGAAAGTCCTACTCGGATTATTACGATGCAATAGTAAATGAGAAGCGCCTAGCAAAGGAAAAATCCATAGCAAAAAGCCTGGTTGACGAATACAGCCTTATTGCAGATAAGATGCGTAAGAGTGATGAGTTAAAAAAGAACACAAGCTTCCTAAACGCTGAAATCAAAAACCAAGAGGCTCGGCTCGAAAAGTTACACGCTGCTAGATTGGCGTTTAAGAACAATAGGTCTAAAGACAGTACTATTGCTCCAGCGATAGAAGCTACTAAAAGCCAAATAATCACCAACGAGTTGTCTTTAAGTTCAAGGAAGGAAAAGCTCATTAGTCTTTTGAATGAAAGGCAAGATTTAGAGTCAATTCTCACTGAAACGCAAAGAGAAATAAGCCAAATTCAAAAAGTTATTTTCTCCCATGATCAGCTTAATTTGTTCACTGCTGACACTTGCCCCTATTGCCTTGGAAAAGTTGAGAGAGCTGAAGGTCACTGTGTTTGTGGCTCTCCTGTTGAAGAAGAACGTTATGAACGTTTCTTCTATACATCTCAAGAATATAAAGAGATATTAAGAGCTAAAATCAAAACTTTGAAGACAATAAAATTGGCATATGATGGATGTAATGAAGAAATAACAGAAGTCAAAAAATCAATATCCGTTCTTGAGAATAAAATTCAAGAATTACGTAGTCAATTAGAGGCAAACCTCAATAAAATTGACCAAAAGGTTGATATAGAGAGCTTGAACGATATTGACGATAGAATCCTCGATGTAAGGGAAGAGATCAACAACTTATATCAACTTCTGGAAATTGAAACAAAGCTGAAATCGCTGCAAGATGATTATGATGCGAAGCGAGATAGTGCCAAGAAAGCAGAATTGTACAGAAAAGGGCTTGAAGTTAAAGCACAGTTAGATATTACTGACAAAGTTAAAGAGTTTAGTAATATCTATAATCGTTTGGTTGTGGATACCCTGCCGGAATGCAGGTCAGCCCGAATTAAGCTTGAGGATTACTTACCATCTATCAACGAAGGAGAATACAGGGAAGCAAGCTCTAGGGTTTCTATTCGTCTTATGTATTACCTTACACTCATGCACTTGTCACTTAAAAATGACGATGTGTCTTTCCCGAAATTTTTGATGATAGATACGCCTGAAACAGCCGGTATAGAGTTAAAGAATTTGATAAATTGTATTAGTAAGTTCGAGGAGCTCGATGAATATGGCAAAGATTATCAAGTCATACTAGCGACAGGTTTGGGCAAATATCCTGAATCTCTCAAAGACAATAGGGTACTGTTTATGCCCAGCAAACAAAAACAGCACATGCTGCTTAGAGAAGTTAATTAAGACTGTTCATGTAGCAAACGTTATTACTGGAATAGTTAATTAATCACTGTTAAGTCGTATTAATATGGAGTTATTTTTGTTTATTACCGCAACTACTCTGATTATCAGAGGTTTCTGTGAACAGCAACTATTTTCACTTTTTTACATTGACTCGTTCTGCAGCTAATCGGTGATCTTCTTGCTTTGGAGGATTTTATTTGAGCGAATTTCAGGTCATCGCTACCGCGAAAGCGGGAGTCTGTTTAAGACAAGTAGACGCTCGACGCCACCTAAAGCGGTGATTAAAAGTTAGCTAACGGGTGAAAAGTTAAGCACCCACTTTGGTATCCATTCCTGGGGGTTTCATTGATACTGCTTTTTGTGCAAATACTGGGAAAGTGGCACCTAAGTACAATGCCGCGATCCAAGTTGTTACGTTTCCAGAGCTCGTTGCGAATGCTGTAATTATTAATGCACAGGTAGGCAGGATTACAAGCTTAACAAAATAGAATAATTTACACAGGTCAGTTCGTTTCGATATCTCTATATTCTGTCGTTGTATAAGATCAACAATAAAAGGGAAAAAACCACCAAACAAACCGGCTAAGTTAATGAAAGTATCCTTAGCAATACCAAACCCTAGAAGAGTAATTTCAGTAGACACGATTAAGTAAAGCCCCCATAAACCTCTCAGAAACACCAGCTGTTTTTCTGTATTTTTTTCTTGTGCTGAATAAGCGATGTCCAGCTCTATCTGTTCTATGGAGTTGTACAATCTCGTCAGAATGCTTTTGTATAATTGCTATGATTTGAGCCTCAGATAACCCGGTCTCTTTTGCAATACCTTGCAAAGTCCGATATTTATAATCTTTGTTTTCTAGAGAATTAAGTATCTTCGAATAAATTGTAACTGGCTTTCTCTTAGCTTTTTTCTTTGCAACGTGCGCCACAACTCCTCCTTGGTTTATAACGAGTTAGTAAAGCGCGATTTACGCGTTTTTCTGCCAACGAATCGCAAAACTTTTATACTTTCTGTATTGATAGCAAATTATCTGTCATATTGCTACATTAAGAAAGAATGGTGATCGGGATAACATCGTCTAAGAACAAAACCCCAACATATGTAAAACGTACAAGCCAGATTTTTGCTCTCGCACAGATAACGAGCGAATAATTGCGCATCTTTATCTTTAAGTCGCATTACCACTGGTCTATTTCTCGCTTTTACCTAAGCCAGTTTGATTGCTTTCAAGACGATTAACATCAACTAATTTTGAGTTTTTTCCCGCACGTTGTAGTGATTTTATGGGTATAGTGAAAAAACCGGAAACCACGAATTTTCCCCATTTTTTCAGATTGACTAGGAGTAAGAATGTATAAGCAAGTTTATGATGCCAAAGGCAATCACACAGGGACATTTGATGGGGAATACGTTTATGATTTATCTGGCAAGATTTTATATCGTGTAGATAATGATGAAGTTTACAATACTATAGTACCCTGTAAGTATCTCGGCAGCTATGAAAATGGTCAAGCGACCAAAATTGATGGTTCAAGCCTTTTTCGCGTAAGTGACTAAGTTTTAGTTAGTTTTTTAGATATTAATATTATTAGCATTTAGTCAGGCTTTTTTAGTCAACTTACGTTGAGATTATACCCTTAGGAATCGGATTCTCAGGGTAGTCTTCAACCGCAGCCAAGAGCTCATTGAAACGAGCGTACTTGAGCAGATTCGTTTTAGCCATTTTGTTGATATGCTTAGAATAGTAATAGTCCTCCAAAATCTCTTCACAAAACCCAAGTAACTCACTTGCTCTCAATTTGGGGCATCCTAAACCTCTTACCTGCGTAAGTTTTTCAACTATGTTTTTTATACTTGCGTCAAGTAAATCTAATTTTTCTTTAAAATCCCTAGATGCTGTCACATTGTCACCAGTGGCTGATGCTCTAGAGGCTAAGTAACCTTTTTCCTTGGCAATATCCATAAGCCCATTATTGGAAATAATTTCAAATAGCGTAAAGTTTCCAATCTCGTAGTTATTTTTATGGGAAATGTCTAGAGTTAGCTTTTCATCCAAATATTCCCTGAAATTTAAGGCTGACATTTTGGTGTCGGAACCTTCTTTTTGAAAATCTTCAAGTAAATGCTCATATAGACTCATGTTTACTGTAGACTGATGGACGCCTCTAGTAAGCTCCAACTCTTCAACTACTTTACCCAGTTCTTGCCTTTGCAAAAACAATGAGCCAATGAGTAGGACTATAGTCAGAAAGGAGAAAATCGGGTTTAGCAAGCCGCCAATGAAATCTCCGAACTGTGCAAACATCTCCTGAGTGCCGAGTTCGCCGGAAAAAGTAAAGAAATACAATCCAAAAACAATGATCATAAATATCAGCGCAATACCGAATACCAAGCCTAGTAACCAGTAAAATCCTTTACTTATCTCTCTACTCGTATTTTCCTTCGCCATAAAAATCCTTTAATTACCCAGTAATAGTGATGCAAGTCCACAACGAACAAGACTATACAAGTCTTACTATTTAGACCTGTCCCCTATTCTTCTTAAAGTTCTCCGCCTGCTCGAAGATTTCCTTATACACCTCATCGCGATCGACTGGTGGGTAGCCGTGCTTAGCTAACAGTATGATTAAATCCACTTTCAACTCTGCTTTAATATCGTCGCGCTGACTCCAGTCCGTGTACTTGGCCTTGTCGTCCACAACTTCTTTTACTGCCTTCGCTAGCTCCAGCAATTTATCATCGGGGTAGTTGAAGTCGTATTTGGCGGCTAAGGCAAGCAGGATGTCGTAGAACGCTTTCTCCTCGAAGTTGATGCCCATGTCTTCGAAGGAGTTCATTTCGGTTCTGAGGTCGTTGTACATGTTGATGATTTCGTCCGAAAAATCTTCCAGTACATTGCTCACCAGTACGTCTTCTTCTTTTCACTCGTTATATTTTTCAACCAGTGATTTAAACCGCTCTGAGAAATCAAACGCTTTGGTTTTATTGACCTTTTTAAACTCGCCCAAAGCTTTTGCCAGCATCTGCTGAAGCAACTGAATTTTGGTATTAGGCTGCTTTATCTTTTCTATCTTGGCAAGGTAATCATCGTCAAAGATATCTATGCCATCTTGGCCTTGTCCAAGCTTAAAGATTTCTTCAACTCCATCAGCCTTTAATGCCTCGGTGATCATTTCGCGTACTTTGGCATTCATCTGCGCGGTATCTGGCGCATTGCCTTTTGTTAGCTTGTACACGATGGAGTGCGGCACAAGTTCTCTGGCATTCGAACCGCTAGAAAGTGACGTGTAGATAACGCTAACCGCTTTATTATTAATAATGGCCTGAACAAGGCGCGCTACGATAAAGATATCTGGCACATTCAGACTAGACGGTGCCTCTACTGGGAAATGAATATCACCAATAGCATCGAAACCATCGGAGATATCGTTGGCAAGTTTGGTTAGGGTGCGCCTTGCGTCGTGCTCGAAAACAGGTTTGAACTGAGGAGTCTGGAAGTATCGCTTTTCTCGTGAATCGTAAGACAGGTTATCCGGTGCAAGCTCTTTGTAAATACCGAAATCGCGTGAGCCTGCCGATAAGCCGACCTGAAAACGATTAACTAAGTCCTGACGATAAATCGCACCTTTAAACAATAGGCAAAAGTCGATGTAGGCAAGGCGCTGTTTTTGAGCAAAGCTGATAGAGTCGAGCATCGTCCCTGTTTACGTTTCTATACTTTAGCTCAGTGTGGTTTATTTTGAGACGGTTGTAAAGCATGCACGCGTCTAACTGCTCATAAATCGGCGCTTAAACTCCTTCTTCCTTTCTTCAGGCTCGACCTCTGTTAGTCCAGTGCAGCGATGCGCTGCATGCGCATCCCACCCAAACGGCCATCGTTTAAATTCATGCTGATGACAGGCAGGACAAGAACGCTTATTTTCTGCATTGGAGACAACCTGTTTTGTCTTGGTTATGGGAATGGGCTTTGTCGGTGGCTTTGCAGATATACCGTTTATAGGCTTAACTTTTGGTATCCAGATAGCATCGCCTTTCTCTGGGTCACCAAAACAGGTGCGCTCCATTTCGGGTAAGCTGGCTACCCATGCGGCACTATAGGCGTCCACTCTATCGTGCATCGAACCAAGACACATGTTGGCTGCTTGTTCCCAGTCTTCGTTAGTTATCGGCCAACCCGTATATTGCGACATGGCAGATAATTGTAACTCGGCCTGATTCCCTTTGCTTTTATGGATATCAGCAACGCCTAATTGTTTCACTGTCGCGTGTGGATAGACTTCTATGCACTCAGCTATTTTGCTTAGCCGCTCGTTCAGTGCAAAACCTAATAGCATAAATATTTGATGAGCATGTGGCAGGTTTTGTATTGGCTTATCTGCTTGCAGATGATCAATACCCTTTGCCTTAATGGCTTCGAAATCGTCTCTCGATGGCGTTGTGTAACAATTGATGCCTGCCTTATCGAGTGCCTGTTCCGCGAGCCTGCGTTTAAGCCGGTTATCTCTTGGTCTAAGTGGTGAGTCAATGCCAATACGAACAGGATTCAACTGATAGGTGACGCATACCGTTTCAATGTAGCGCGCGACATCGTTTGCAAATGTTTGATTTACTTTTTCGTGCAGTGTTAGAGCGTTTCCCAACCCTCTAGGTGGTTTTATTTGGTAATTAGCTAATGGAAACGGCAATAATTGTCCATTTTGTCTGGTGCAAATCACCAGCGGTAAATACTTATCTTTCGCACAAGCGACATCAATGCCGATAAACACGTCCATGTTTACCTCTCCTATTTCTCAAAAACCTACCGTCTATTGTTAGACGATACTACACGATTGAAATTAATACCCAATCAAGATATTGCTTGAGTTAATATATTTTTGATATTTAACAAGGATGTTCAATTATGCCTAGAAAAACCACATCTTTTGCTGACCTTCTTTTCCAAGCGCCATGGTGGGTTTCAGTTATAACATCGGCAATTACCTATTTATTGATGGGCCATTTACTACCTTCTATCGAAACGGATAATCAGCTTATCAATATGGTATTTAAGGCGCTCGCTGTTCCTGCGCCTTACTTTGCAATTTTCATATTACTCATTGCTCCATTTTCATTTTTTAATGCTCGACGCAAGGCCAAGCAATTAGATGCTCAAAAGAGTATTGAAACTATACGTCAGCTGCACTGGCGCAACTTCGAAGAGCTAGTGGCAGAAGCCTATCGTAGACAAGGGTATCGAGTAACCGAAGGTGGGTTTGGTGCTGACGGTGGAATTGACCTAGAGCTTAGGAAAGGCGATGAACGAGTCATCGTTCAGTGCAAACAATGGAAAGCACAAAAAGTTGGTGTCAGTGTGGTACGCGAGATGTTTGGCGTGCTCACTGCCAGCAACGCAGCCAAGGTTGTCGTAATTTGTTCGGGTAAATTCACCCAGCAAGCTATAGATTTTGCCTCTGATAAGCCCATTGTACTCATCGATGGAGGCGAGCTGCTTTCACTTATCCATGATGTGCAAGCGGAGCCAAAGGTAGAGGAGATAAAAAAGACCGCTTGCCCTAGGTGCGGAAGTGATCTTGTTGAACGGCAAGCAAAGCGTGGAGCCCATGCAGGCAATACCTTTCTAGGTTGTTCTGCCTTTCCTAAATGTCGTTACACAGAATAAGTATTTTTAAGGATAAAATTGATGAAAGACTTGGATGTTCACAAAAAAGTAGCGGTACTAATTGATGCTGATAACGCTCAGCTGTCGAAACTTTCTGCCATTTTGGATGAGATATCAGCACACGGCCATGTACTCATCAAGCGTGCCTACGGAGACTGGTCTATTGAAGCGTTGAAGAACTGGAAGACGCCTCTTAATGAATTAGCCATACAGCCGATTCAGCAATTTGCTTATACAACGGGTAAAAACGCAACAGATGCGTCCATGATTATTGATGCGATGGATTTACTCTATTCTGAAAAAATAGACGCATTTGCTTTAGTATCCAGTGATAGCGACTTTACTAAGCTAGCGTCACGTTTGAGAGAGTCAGAGAAATTTGTATTTGGCGTAGGTGAGAAGAAAACGCCAGTGTCATTTCGCAACGCCTGTGATGACTTTATATTCACCGAAAACCTAGAGGCTGGTCAGGTTTCTAAATCAGGTAAACCTAAACAGGAGCAAAGTAGCGCTGGTAATGGTGCAGAAGAGCTAATACCAGCAATGCTTAAAGCTTGGGAGTTATATCAGAATGATGATGGTTGGGTGAATGTTAGTCCAGTTGGTAATTTTCTAAAGCGTGCTAAACCTGATTTTGACCCGAGAACTTATGGTGCAGCAAAAGTGACCGATATTGTTTCTAGTCTTCCTACCGTCTTTGAAATGACGAGACAGAAAGGAAAAGGGACGACACAAATTATTTTGTACCGTCCTATCTTCGCGACCACTTAGCCTAATCTAATTCCCAAGGAGGAAGATCAACGTTTTCCATATTCGGCTTTAGAGGTTTCTTTTGCTTGGTTTTGCGTTTTGCCTTGAGCACTATTTTGCCGTCGTCTAAAAAGCGTCTGTAGGCGCGTTTTGCTTCTTCGATAGACGCGAAACCTTGGTAACGGCTTCCTGAGTAGCCATTCACTAAGGCTTTAGTTTCTTTCCATGATTTGCAAACTCCCGGCGTTCGACCTTTAAAGACTACATAAGCGGCATACCTGCTAGTGATGTTGTAGTTGGAAAAGCATCTCGACATGATTACCTCCTTTGGTTTGTCAGCTTTCCCAATGTGTTTACACTTTTATGTTTTGTAGCTACTCGGATACCGATATCGAGAAAACATCTAATTCCAGCCAGTAATGCAAGAAGTTACCTTCCCATATTTGATACATATCGGTTGCTTGCTCAATAGGAAACACACCGAATAGGTTTTGAAAAACACCTGCATCGAAATCAAAGTCGAGGTCTTTTGCTAGCTCTGCATAGGGGACATTTCCTATATAGGCAAAATCCGTGACGTAGCAAAAGTGCCATGCGTTATTGCGTTTCTCCAAACGAATCTCTACAGGGTGAAAACCACCGTTTTCAGCTGAGTAATTAAGGTCTCTGAAGTTAATTGTCACGCTTGTTTGTGACATGCTATGCTGCACAAGTAAATCGACGAGTGCTTGTGCAAATCGCTTTGAGACAGGCAAAGCGAGTCCCTCATAATGAATATGCATAATAAAAACTCTTCTAATTGAAATCTATGAATGTGAGTGCTGCCTAGCGCGTCTGTACGAAGCTTTCAAGCAACTAAGTAAAGAGCAGCTGACTAGCAATTTGCAATGTCTTCTACGTCGCTTTCAGTAGCGTTATTCGTTATGCTTCTGAAACGCTAGTACTGCGAGAGTGCGACTTACTTTTGTAAAATAGACAGCACTCGATTCTTGGATCGCTATCGTTGTTCGCGCAATCAAGCGCTAAGGACGATAACTGATGAGTAGAGCAGGGGGCTAACTACGATTTTGCTAACTTTGCGTTGGCTGGAGTTTTCCCCTTGGTTTCAGTCTTTGGCGGCGATATTAAGAACTCATCAAGCTCTCCTTTTTCTACCGCGCTTATCAAAATGTCGATGACCTCAGGAAGCTTTTCTTTATCGCCAACATCTATGGCTGGTTTCCCCTTTTGTAACTCGATTGCTCTTATGCCCACTTTAACCTCAAGGAAATAGTGGTTATCGGTGTCGTAGTACCAAGGACGAACGGTGGCCTGCCAACGCTTTTTAATTCGCTCTCCTGTTTCTGGATCTTTGACGGTTTTTTCTTTGTATGCCACGAATGGTGTGCCTTCAAGCATACAAGTGGCGAGCTTTTTTTGCTGTTCAAGCCGGTTGATTAGCTTCATACGCTTGTTCAATACCGGTGGCTTTTGCTTGATTTCAGGACGAGCGATAACCTTGAGCGAACTCAATACAGATGTAGTCATAATGATTACCTTTAAATGTTAAGGGCGAATAAAGCCCATTGGTGTGTGTTTCTGCTTGCGCAGGTTTTCGTCTGCCAACAGGTTGATGGCAAAGTCACGAATTTGAATTTTGGGTTGAAACTTCTTTCGACGAGCCAATAGAGCGAAATCACCGGGTGTAAGGTTGCGCAGTGAAGATAGCTTTTGTGTCTCAGCTTCTTTGAGCGTTCTAACTTTAGTGAGTTTTTTGTACAACTCTACTACTTGAGTAGATGTAAGGTATTGGCACTCTAGTTTGAAGTCGAATCGACGTAACACGGCTTTATCAAGCTTGTCGGAAAAGTTAGTAGCAGCGAATAAAGGCTGTGTGAAACACTCTATTTGCGTTAAGAACTCATTAACCAGCTGATGTTCGTGATGAGCAGTGAGCGCTTCACGTGAGCTTAGTAAGCTATCCACTTCATCAAGCAATATGACTTGCTCCTCATCATGAGCGCGTTGAAATAGCTCAGCCACCTTTTGCTCACTTTCACCCACCCATTTACTTAAAATATCAGAGCATTTAACACGCAGCAGTTTCCTACCATGTTGCTCTGTCAAATAGTGCGCGAAAGCGGTTTTTCCTGTTCCTGGAGGACCTGAAATCAATGTTCTCGCTGGCTGGTTGTGTTTAAGTGCGAACGCTATCTCGTTGAGATACTCCTTTGACTGCTTAATATTTAAGTAGCTCGTATCGAAAGGTAGCTCACTTTTGTACTCAAGTTTATTTTGCCATTGCTCCGTTGCTCTTAGTGACGCTTCGACAACTTGACCGATTACAGCTTCTGCGCGAGCACGTTTAGCGTTTACAGCGTGAGCGACATGTGTTGCGTTAGCAACAATTGCTGGCGTAATGTTCTCTGTTTGACTAATCATTTTTCGTGCAGACGAAGAAACACTTAAGCCGTGATAGTAAGGCCGCGTTATCTGTTCGATTTCTTCTGGTCTTAAAGTGGGAACATCTAATACGAGCTTGAATCGCCTGATAAAGCTTGGCTCAAGATATTGGATATGATTCGTAATCCAAATACAGGGAATTTCGTTTTGCTCAATGAATCGCTGTAGATGTTCTTTACTGTATTGGCTGTCAGCACAATCGAATAAACTCTCGCATTCATCTACCAGCAACATAGCGTCCGCCTTACACGTCAGCAATGATTGAAGTAACGCTAAATAACGTAGCCTTTCTTTGTTTGGAAAGCGGCTATTGAATTCATCTTCAGAAAAATTGCTAGCAAGTGCAGTAGAACGAATTTCGTAAAGTGTTCTATCGCAGTATTTGGCAAGTGTCCTCGATAACTCTGTTTTACCTGTTCCTGAAGCTCCATAGAGCAAAATGCTTGCTCCAGACTGTCTAGACTTACTAGCAGCAGTGAGATATTGCGACAAAAGCGCAGTATTCACGTGAGGAAAATCATCTAATGTGAAGCTTGCATCGGGCGAAGGATTCAGCAACGGTGCTATAAGTGTTTCCCTTGAGGTAATTGTTTCACTTAACAGCGTTCGAACAAGTGCTTTTGGCATTGCACCATACTCGAAGGACAAAAAGTCTGTATCAGGCAGAAAACCATAATGATTGAGCTGCGCAGTTGCGTGAGAAAATAGTTCGTCACTGATGCCTGAAATGTCTTTGAGGATTTCGTTTAACGAAAGGTGGCTTGTTTGCATGTGCACCTCAGAAGAAAGCGCTCTAATCCACTTGTTAACCTGTGAGAGCAAGGCGAACTGAATCAGTAACTCGGTTTGCTTAGGCAAGTCCATCACGGTTCTGATATAGCGACAATTAGCTAAAAAGGTTTTCGTTACCTGAGGTTGGGTATCAGTAATAGTGAGGCAAGCTTTGTAATTGACGTTTTTGCTTCTACCTATGAAAAACGATTGGGTAGATACCTTGCTACCACGCAAATTACTGGCAAGACTTTTACTGAGTATATCGGTATCGATTGAAGGCAGATAGTTGAGTAATCGCTTGCCCCATTCACATGCAAGGTAATTAAGCTCACTCGACTTATTGAGTACTTTATAAGACATGCTAGCGCCCCATTATTGATAGGAAAGCAGAGATGCAGCTTCTTGCATCACTTTTTCATTTCGCTTGTCGTACATGATGGTTGTACTGATATCCTCATGTCCTGCCATTTGGCGCACAGTGTTTATATCTACATTTTGTTCAAGTAATCGTGTGATAAACGTTCGTCGAAGATCATGCGGCGAGACTCCCTCTACGCCAATTGATGCTAGCGACTTTTTAGTGAGTGAATAGATAGAGCACGATGACAACGCGGTGTTGTGTTTAATATTTCCACCTTTTGCAACACGAACAAACAAGTGGCCGTTGCTTTTACTTCGAAGTGCTAGCCATTGATTCAGCGCAAGTTGCGTCCATGCTGGCAGATGAACAGTTCGGCTCTTGTTACCTTTTCCTTTTTTGACGACCAGAGCAGTACCTTCGATAAAGTCTTCGACCAAGAGTGCTACTAGTTCACTTCGTCGTAACCCTGTGCCTAAAAGTGTTGAGATTAACGCGTAGTTTCGAATGCCAAGAACAGATGTATCGCGTTGTAACTTTATCAACAGCTTATTGACCTGCGCAGTTGAGAGAGGCTTTCCATCATGTTTTCCGTGATTCACTTTGCTGATAGCCCGAAGTTGAATTGACTGCATTTCTGGAACGAGCCCGGACAGTACAGCTATTTTTACGATACTTCTGATCGCTATCATTGCTCTGTTGATAGATCTAGCTGACCAACCCTGAGTAATAAGCTTCGTTTTAATATAGGTAGCTTGTTGAAAATCGATTAGATGATATTTATCTTCTCGCTCTTCATCAGTCCAACCCATCATGTCCGCAATGCTATTTAGTTGTGAAGCAATTGAGCGCTGACTATTAGGCGCAAGTCGACCTAAATACAGCGCATAGGGGCAAGCTGCATTCATAAAATGCTCCGAAGTTGTAGTTAAAAGTATTGAATTTGAATGGAAGTGCTTAGAAAGCGAAGAAGATAATATCAGGCGATATTAGTTATTTGTATGGCTGTTTTGTCCCAGCGAAATAATAATTATTATTTCGCTATATCGGGTATATTCGGCATGAAAGTAGTGGTTTTTTAGTTTAAGTACCTTTGACGAAGCAATACGAGAAGTCTTAAAATCCTTCGAGGTAAAGGCTCAACTAGGTAAATTATGGAACCCTTTTGTAGAACTTTTTTAAAAGGCTTTGTTGTGTATTTGACGGTAGGCTCGAGTTTGTGGGTAAAAGAGCCGAACTGATAAACATTTCCGTGTTTCGGTAAATCACCTCTAGCATACATTGTTATTGCCACTAAGTTAATTTTCTTACCTCTATTTATACCGAGCATTAAATTTTTGCAAATCGATTTGAACAATATTCTCTCAGAATGTGTTAAGCTTTCCAAACTATCTAAATATTGTTTTTCTCGCTTTTCGATTAGATAGTATTTTTTGTTTATATTGTTTAATAAATCTTTTGTTGTGATTGAATGTTTTTCTGCGATTTCATTTATTTCTTCGAAAGTTTCATTGTTAATTCTTTGCTGTTTGTTTCTATTTCTATATTTTCTGTCTCTAATGTGACTTTTCCACTTTTTCCAAACGTTTTTATCTATTCCGTTAATTACGCTATTGATATGTTTTTTAATTTCTTCTGCAACAATTGATTGTCCTGATTCAAAACTCTTCTTTAAAGATATAAGTTTTTCTTTAATGATTTTTATTGATTCATAGTGAGCTGGGTTGTCATAACCTTTTACTTCACCTTTTTCAATAAGGTTATCTCCAAATTCGAGCCAATCTTCTATTCCATCTACTACTCTTATCATAAGTAAAAACTCAGCCTTCTCTATCTATAATAAAAACCGTAGTTCGGAGTTACTTTATTGTCAAATCGATTTAAATGTAAATAAATTCTAGGGCTAGCTCGTGGGGTTGAGCCCGATTTCAGATAATAAGTGCGACATTCATGGAAAGGTGTAGAAGAGGAGGCCAACTGCTAAAAGTGGTACGCTCTTCTCGTCAAAGAAACAAGCAGTACTACCATGAATTATCAGCAGTTGACCG
>Ga0208181_1000048_pt1 | contig 126156 bp, 97 predicted proteins | sample MalvirDeepMed_s6_FD_184244 | JGI IMG/M metagenome (GOLD analysis project Ga0208181, IMG submission 184244) | Marine viral communities from the Global Malaspina Expedition - Malaspina viral metaG DeepMed_s6 (SPAdes) (version 2) | ecosystem: Environmental > Aquatic > Marine > Oceanic | place... | reverse complement strand
CTCTTTAAGAGCTTCTAAAACCACTTTGGTTTTGAACTTGGGTGTAAACTTTCTTCGTGTCATAATACAGTAAATTTAAAGTTATTTTGGAACTTAAATTACTGTCCTAATTTTTGGGGCATGCTCAGTTAGATTTATTGTAGTTGTCAGTTGCAATAAAAATCAATTCATTGGCAACATCTCCGAAGGATTCAATTCTTTCTAATTCAATTTTTTCTGATTGTTGCGAATTGGGAATTTCATTACTTATTATATTATGCTTCGTGGTCCAATCTAAACCAAGATAAATTCCATATCCATTAATGATTTCTTCAAGGTCAACACCTTGTTCCATTGCTTTTTTAATTTGCTTTACAAACGAGGACTCTCTGTAATTAAAATCAATTAAATATTTAGGCTCTTGATTCTGATAAATTACAGATTCGTCAATAGAAAGTTCATAGAAAGGAATAGCTCTAAATTCTCCATTCTCTCCATCAAATAAATACGATTCTATTTCTCGGTTAATTTTTTTCATTCTCTGTTTCTGAGTAATCAATAAAGTCCCAAGGAATTTCCTTTTTAAAAGTTGAAATACATTCTTCCATTAATTCAAGTGAAATATTTTCTTTAAAAACTCGGATTGTTCTGGTTCTCTCTGTGTCGTCTCTGAAAATTTCCGCAATCAATTGGTCATTTCGATAGATTTCAACTCCGATTCCGTCACGTTCATTTACGTCACTTGCAATTATCACTCTATCTTTATTTTCTTTCATTTGCGTTCTGTTCGGATATTGCACACAACTCATTATATCAACACTAAATATATACATATCCCCTTAGAATTTAGGGGACATCCATACTTTTAAGTGGTGTTATCAAATGCCTAAATAACACGCAGTCGCGTATTACTTGCTTTGATCTCTTGGCAGTTTGCTTCGTACTTCCTTCGGTAAAGCGTGTATTTTTTAAAAACAGGAGCTGCATTATGCACCAGCTCCGCTGTTTTTTAATCCTTTTTAACCCGACGCAGTACCGAACCAATACCGAACGAATACCGAAGGAAATCCCTTGATTTTTCGAAAGTGCCTGCTGCTATATGCACATCAATACATAAGCCTGCCAAACCCTGCGAGCCTATGCATTTTTTAAAATTCGACTTTAGAATTGGCTTAAAGAACTTCTAGACTTCAATCTTAAGTTTTATAAGGTGTGCGATGCAAAAACACAATTTTAACGGTATGCTTGATTAAACGTTCCTCGTTTTTTTATGTCTAACATGAATAAACGCTACGTGTAGATCGCACATTAACGTTAAAATGAGTTGAAGCGCCATATCTACCGTAACACTTGATCTATTTGCAGGTCTTTTACATATAGATCAATCAAATAAGAATTTCATGAAAACGATTGCGCATCTCGAAGAACAGATTGAAGAGTTACCGGAAGGCTACGTATTTACCCATAACGATTTTAAGGAATTTACAGAAAACGAAAATTCTGTTGAGCGTTTTTTAAATACCCTTGCAAAACGCAGAACGATAAACAAATTGGCCAAAGATAAATTCTATAAACCCGAAATTCTTGCTGAAGGGGAGCAGCTTTTAAAACCCTATGAGGTGGTGAAGGATTTGCTTTATGATGGCGAACAACAAGTGGGTTATCTCACCGGTGCTTCGGTATTTGCAAACTTTGATTTTGATGCTGTTAAAGCTACACAATTAGAAGTGGGGCTGGCAGAAAAGCGTAATCCCATAAAGCGAGGTGCGTTCAAAATATGTTTTGTAAAACAAAATAATCCCATTATTGCAGCGCACATTCCTTATTTTCAAATTCTTGATGTTTTACGGGCGGTACATAGCACTAACAGTGCAACACCAGAAGAATTGTGTTACCATATGACCAAGCGGCTTACAGCGCTTAGCAGCCCGGAGCATAAGACTATTGCTAAACTTGCTTTGAATTATAACGCACGCACCCGCGCACTTACCGGTGCAATGCTTCAGAAAATTGGTTATCTAAAGGAAGAAATTTTGATGCTGCTCAAAGATTCCATTGCAGCCTACAGTAGTTTTACGTTTCATATTCCGAGTAAAAATTTGCCACACGCTAAAGCATGGAAAATTCTCTGTGATTAATTCTGAAGTACTTCAAAACAAAAAATCCCCGATACATAGTATATCGAGGATTGAATTTTTTAATCTGAATAGCACGATCTAGGTAGCGATCCATTTAAACGTATGATCACGTTTAGGTACTACAATACGCTGCGAAATACGTTCCAGACGATCAGGTAAATTCATCAGGTAATCGCGAGCGCGTTCCCCTTTGTCATTAAGACCTTTTATATCATTGATTTTCCAGTCTGCAATTAAAGATTTTAAGATCGTGATGTAGTCCTGAGTGGTGTACACCATAGAACGCTGTGCAGCATCAGAAAAATGCTCCCACAGTTCGCCAATTTGCTGACCGCTCTCGCGTAAGAACATCGCCGGCATTACGATCTTATTTTTCATCATGGCTTCAAAGGCCATCATCATTTCACTAGGATCCAGTTCAAAAATTCGGCGTACAAAATCCATATATGCCGAAGCGTGCCTCGCTTCGTCTTTAGCGATCGTATTACAAATTTTAGCCAGCTGTTTGTTGCCCGCTTTACGCGAAAACGACGCTACACGGCGGTGCGACACGTTAGTTGCCAATTCCTGAAAACTGGTGTATACAAAGTTTTTATAAGGATCCATACCGGTACCAATATCAAAACCATCGCTAATGAGGTACTGCGTACTAACTTCCATCTCGCGCATATTTACGCGTCCTGACAGGTATAGATATTTATTAAGCAGGTCACCGTGACGGTTTTCTTCTGCAGTCCAGGCGCGCACCCATTTAGACCAGCCGTTGCCGTTTACCTGATCTACACCTTGTACGCTCATTAACCAAGACTCGTATGTAGGTAAAGCTTCCTCTGTAATCGTATCACCTACTAAAACGGTAAATAGATCATAATCCATCTCGCGGCAGAGCTCTTGAATCTCTCTTACATCTTCTATAAATTCAGGATTTGTCGCGTCTGGAAGCATATCGGTAGGTTGCCAGTTTTCTTCAACCGACTTCAAATATTTACCAATGAGCTCGTCCATAGACTTTCCTATGGTTTGCATCACTTCAAGACGTATATTATTTAAATTCATCGTGTGTGTTCAAAAATTAAAACATGTTTAGGGGTGCGAGCTTGTCTGTTACTCGCATAGGCGTAAAGGTAGCTGTTTTAAACGGTATGCACCCTATTTGTGATAGACACTTGTTATGCACGCATAGTTTTGAATGTAACTAAAGTTTTAGAGGTTTGATGTTCAGTTTTGAATACTTGTAATGCAAATATCAACACTACTTATTGACGTTTAGATCGGGGTTTTTTAGTTTTCGAATTTAAAGTTCTTACAATTACAACTTCACCAGATAACATTTCACCCATTTCCAATTTGATTTTTTTTCTTTTCTTAAGTTCTTTAAGTGAAAGCCTTAAATTTTCAAAACCGACAAATGAACATACAACCACTAAATCTTCTTGATAAATTTCTAGAGGAACATTCAGTTTAAAAAAACCGTCCAAATCAGTTCGTACAGCAAGAGATGTACCTTCTAGACGTACATAAACTCCGGGCAATGGTAGACTTGATGAATCAAATATTTGGCCTGTAAATAGAACAGGATCTTGATTAGACAAGTTAGGAGATGCTTCCAGCGAGTCATTATTAATCGATTGATGTTTGACAGCTATGCTTTGTTCTTGCCCCAGCACCGGTTCACATAAAGCCAGCAGCGAAGTAAACGCTGCAGCAATACCTAAATGCTTAAAAGGAGATTTTTCCTCAGGAATGAAATAGGTGGTATCTAGCTGATCTTTGCGGTAGCGCCCGCAAAGTTGACCGCCACTCTGCACTTTATCTGCAATTTGCTTACGCGTCAGCTGTGTAAAATCAATAACTTCTTTTTCGCAACTGCTACAAAAGCGTCCCTGCTCACTTAGAGTCATTTGTGACCAGTCTTCGTGACAAGGTTCGGGAATACGTAGTTTGAAATGCATAGGTTCAGTGTTTAGTCGCAGTGAGCAGTCGTGAATCGGCGTACACATTTACGCTGCTCACTGCGACTACTAACTGCATTATTGTTTTACTTCTTCTTGGTTTTTGATCTCTTGTACGTCACGATTCTTTACATACTTTTCAAGCCATTGGTCTTGTTCCCAAAGCATATGTAAGATAGATTCTTTGGCAGCATAACCGTGACTTTCTTTAGGTAGCATCACTAATCGTGCCGTGGCGCCTAAACCTTTTAGCGCATTGAAATAGCGCTCACTTTGAAGTGGATATGTACCACTGTTATTATCTGCAACTCCGTGTATAAGTAAGAGTGGGGTTTTCATCTTGTCAGCGTGCATAAACGGACTCATTTCATAATAAATCTCTGGGGCTTCCCAATAATTACGCTCTTCAGACTGAAAGCCAAACGGCGTTAGCGTACGGTTATACGCACCGCTTCGGGCGATTCCGGCGGCAAATAAGTTAGAGTGGCTTAACAGGTTGGCCGTCATAAAAGCTCCGTAGCTGTGGCCACCTACTGCTACGCGATCACGGTCAATATATCCTAAGTCATCTACAGCGTCAATTGCAGCTTTGGCATTAGCAACTAGCTGACTTCTGAAGGTATCATTAGGTTCTTCGTCGCCTTCTCCTACGATTGGGAATGCTGCATCATCAAGCACCACATAACCACGGGTTACCCAGTACACCATAGAACCATAATAAGGATAGGTGAATTCGTTAGGGTTTGTGGTTGTTTGGGCTGCACTGCTTTTGTCTTTATACTCGCGAGGATAAGCCCAAAGCAACATAGGTTTCTTTTCTTTTTTGTTCATATCATAACCTACGGGAAGGTATAAAGTTCCAGAAAGTTCAAGTCCATCTTCTCGCTTATAGGTGATCACTTCTTTATGCACATCTTGAATACTCTTAAACGGATTTTCAAAACGCGTGATTTGATCTAACGAATTGTCATTAAGATCTCTGATGTAATAGTTAGGATATTCTGTTGGCGCTTCTAAACGCACCAAGATTTTACCGGCCTCAATATCTAAAGCCTTTTGAAGACTTTCTAACTTATCGGTGTATTCAGATTCATAAATACGCTCTGTTTCCTGGGTTTTTAAATTCATTTTGTCAATGAACGGAAACTGGCCTTTATCGCTGAATCCGTCTCCCATCAAATAAGCATTACCGTTTACTAAAGTCAGTACCGAACGCCCATATTCGTTATCGTGGGTTACAAAATTTCCGGGATCACTATACACATCTTGATAGCTTCGGTCAGAAATGACTTCGCCCATATTGCTTCCATCCGAAGGATTAAAAACATAGGTTTTAGTGTTCCGGGTATTCCACCAGCGATCGTAAGCAATGGCTGTATTGGCATCACCCCATAAGATTCCGCTGTATCGGTTGATCGTTTTGATCACTTTTTGCGGAGCCGCGCTAAAGGGCGCTTTTTGCATAAAAACCTGATCTCTATATTCAACTTCAACCTCAGGATCTCCTTGATCTAAGGCTTCTACCCAGTATAAGGTTGCCGGTTGATCGGCACGCCAAGAAATGCGTCTTTTACCGGTTTGTGTAGCCATAAACCCTTGCGGTAGTTCTTCAAGAAGTGGAGATTCATTAACCACCTTTACCTCGGTACCATCTTGCTGATAAACCGTTACGGTTTCGGGAAATCGATAATAAGGAACGATGTACGAGAAGGGTTTGTGGATGGTACTTGTCATAATGTAGTTGCCATCAGGCGAGAACGAAACATCGCTGTACATCGCTGCGTCTTTCCATAAGGTCGAAGTTCCATCTAGGTTTACTTTTACGAGAGCAGAAGTCGCCAGTTGCTCAAAGTTGAATACATCGTTAGGATTTTGCAGAAGATCCTGATAGGTGCGGTTTTGCGCCTTAGAACCGTCACTTGTGGATATTGTTGGTCCGGTTGGGACTGCCTCTGCGGTATTCACAAGCTCCTTACGCGTCGCCGGAAGCATATTAACCAGCAGGCTCTCCCCATCTTTAAACCAGCTGATAGGATTCCCCATATTAGCATTCACAAAAGCTTCGGTTACGCGTTTTGCAGTTGCTGTTTCCAGATCAAGAACCCAAACTTGTACTCCGTCTTCAATGGTGTTAGTAAACGCCATTTTACTTTCGTCTGGAGACCAGTTAAAATTACTGAGTTTAGCATCTTCAGGAAGTCCGCTGATGGTGCCGGCTTCGGTTTCCTCAATACCTTTGATCTTGATGTCGTTGTAAAAGGTAGTACGGCTACCTATATTCGTTTTAGGATTGATACGCAGTCCGCCAAGACGTAGCTCTTCTTCAGAAAGTTCGGCGATGGTTTTATAGCTGTCGCGATACATTAAGAGCATCGTGTCACCTTCAGTATTCATCAGTACCCACGGCGCACGCGGTACATCTACAAGGTCTTGAATTTCCTGAGGTGGTTTTTGGTAATCCAGATTTACCTGTGCGACTACCGAAGCAGTAAGCAGTAAAAACAAGCTCAGCAGGTTGAGTTTTTTCATAGTTATTTGTGTTTGTTGATTTAAATGGCTTAGCGTCTATGTGTTAGACAAAAAGTGGCTTTTTAACTGTTTTAAAAATACTTAAAAAATATTCTTAATGCCACGCTATTGCTATGCGTGCATAGCTAAATAGGAAATCACTAACACGCTACAAATTGAAGAAATACTATATTACCACCCATATAACCTCTGTAATTTTACAGATTCTTATTTCAACTAGATTTTAATAAACTATGTATAATTCTCGAATTGCCGGAATGGGCGCTTATGTTCCCGAAAATGTGGTCACCAATGATGACCTTTCAAAGATGATGGATACTAACGATGCGTGGATTCAGGAGCGTACCGGTATTAAAGAACGTCGTCATATAAAAGAAGGGGACGGCAACACGACTGCGGTAATGGGGGTGAAAGCTGCCAAAATCGCATTAGAGCGAGCCAAGATGACAGCTCAAGATATTGATATGATCGTTTTTGCCACGCTTAGTCCAGATTATTATTTTCCGGGCTGTGGGGTGCAGGTGCAAGAAATGCTTGAGATGCGTACGGTACCGGCGCTCGACGTTCGTAACCAATGTAGTGGTTTTGTTTATGCGCTTTCTACAGCAGACCAATTTATCAAAACCGGAATGTATAAAAACATTCTCGTGATAGGCTCTGAAAATCATAGTGGTGGTTTAGATATGACCACGCGCGGGCGTAGTGTTTCGGTGATTTTTGGTGATGGGGCAGGAGCGGCTGTGCTGACTCGTGAAGAAGATAACAATAAAGGTATTTTATCTACGCATTTGCATAGTGAGGGAGCGCACGCGCTAGAGCTTTCACTTAAAGGACCTAGCACGATGGAGTGGGTACCTGAGTTGATTGAGAAAGATCCGCAAGAGGATATACCCTATTATCCATATATGAACGGACAGTTTGTATTTAAAAATGCCGTGGTGCGTTTTGCAGAAGTGATCAACGAAGGTTTACAGCAAAACAAACTCACAGCAGAAGATATTGATATGTTGATTCCGCATCAGGCTAATTTGCGTATTTCGCAGTTTGTGCAAAAACAATTTAAGCTGAAGGACGATCAGGTGTTTAACAATATTCAGAAATATGGAAATACCACAGCGGCGTCTATACCCATTGCGTTAACCGAAGCTTGGGAGGAAGGTAAGATCAAAGAAGGCGATACGGTAGTCTTGGCTGCCTTTGGTAGCGGATTTACCTGGGCAAGCGCTATAATAAAATGGTAATGACCTAACGATCATTTAAATAAATTAATAAAAAAGGAACCAATGCGGTTCCTTTTTTTTATGCTGTATAATTCGTTTTATCGAGTAAAAATATGATGCTGAGTGGCTGTAAAATAATCCCGGAAAATCTGATTGAGCGGATGCTCCATACGTGCCGCTTTGATTCCCAAAAGCGGGTGTAGCTCCATCAGTATTTTAGAAAGTCCTTTAACCGAATCAGCCGCTGCCGTATGTAATGCTTCGATTTGATCATCTGTAAACGAAGCATTGTCAGCCGTTGCCGCTTCGACTTCATTTGCACATTTATAAAGTAAATCTTCTGCTTCGGTAGTGGTTTTATGTGAATCTTTTAGCGTTTTTTCGTCTAGAAGTTTTGAGGCTTCCGCGAAGTAATGTTGCACCATCCCAATATAATTTATCCAAAGTGTTAGATCTGCAAAAACCCTGAAGTTGATCTTAAAAATATCTTGAGGCAGATAAAACCGATTGTAGATAAAACTATAATCTTGATGCACCAGATAATCCGTTACCGCAAAAGATTGTGTAGCCGTCGCCTTTAAACCCATCGTATGCCAATCATCTATAATGCACACCGCTTCGCACGGAATAACAAAGGATCTAAAAACGGGAGCGCCATCGTCATCTGTTACTTCTATTCCGTCTTCAATGATCTTAGCATTTAAGGTGAAATGCGTTAGATAAGGCGCACCGGTAGCATAGTTCCAGATTCCATTGAGGAGGTACGAATCGCCTTTTTTTTCGGCGAAGCCAAAGAGTCCGCCGCTTCCTCCCAAAATAGTTACATCATTAGGATTGAAGAGTTCTGCTGCTGTTTCCGGTTGTAAATTCCCGATGAAATAATTAGCACCGCTACACAGCGTAACCGTCCAACCTAAGCTTCCATCGATGCTTGCGAGTTGCTGCAGTGTGCGTAAACCTTCGGTAAGACCTAATTCTAGACCGCCGTGTGTTTTTGGCACCCAAATATTCCAAAGTTTTGCCGCTGCGATAGCTTTTAGCGTTTCCGCATCAAAAACTTTTTGATGACCGTTACAGGTTTTAAGATTGTGCCAATGCTGCATGCGAATGATTTTGTTTGATGAGTTTACGCCATTTTAAATAGCCTGAAGTACCAACAATAAATAGAAAGACTGTGAGACCTGCATAGATGTACAATTCTTTATAGATCAATAACGGGATCGAAATGATATTGCTGATGTTGAGGTACACCCAATTCTCAATCTTACGTTTGGCCATCAACCACATTCCTGCCCAAGCAAAGGCGCTAACTACGGCATCCAGATACGGCACATCAGAATCTGTATGTTGTGTGAGCCAGTAGCTCATCAACACAAAACAGCCCAAGACAATACCGCCGGCTTTTAGGTGTTCATCACGTTTAGAGTAAGCGATTGGCGCTTCTTGCTTTTCTTTGCCAAATTTCCAATACAGATATCCATAAATACTCATCACCAGATAATAGAGATGCAGCAAAATATCTGCATAGAGCTTCGAGTGATAGAGTACCCAAATACCGATGAGAATACCTATGATTCCAAAAATATAGTTGTTGACGTTGTTTTTGCGAGCGAGCAAGACCTGAGTAACGCCAAAGGCGGTCCCAATCCATTGCAGCCAAACAAAATCCATAAAAAACTCCTCCATTGTGATCAGTTAAAAATGTATTGAATGAGGAGATGAGCCCTACGGGCAGAAGCACACGCGTGGTGTCGTTTAAAATCCCTACGCCGGTACTAACCGGATCAGGTGCGAGGTAAAGCCTCTGGGTATCATCTCAGCCTGCATCATCAGAGCAAGCACCCCATTTTCTGGTGTAAAGGTACGTGTCTACAATTAAAAAACGCGCTAAATATTTAAGGATTTAGCGCGTTTTTTAATGAGTATGTTTTGATATTATTTTTTCTTGTGTTTAAACACAGGTAGGATCTTTGTGGTTACTTCTCCAAATCCTATGCGGGCTGCACCGGCTTTCTCACAGTGCCCACGCACGATCACGGTATCATTGTCTTCAATATATTTTCGATCGCCACCTTCGGAAAGTTTTACCGGTTTTGAACCTTTCCAACTGAGTTCTAGCATCGAGCCGTAAGAGTCTGGAGTAGGTCCAGAAATGGTACCGCTGCCCATCATATCTCCGCTATTTACGGGACAACCATTGATGGTGTGATGCGCCAATTGCTGACTCATATTCCAATAAAGATATTTGAAATTTGATTTACTCACGATGGTTTCCGCTTTGTCTTCGGGTTTAATACTTACCTGAAGATTGATATCAAAAGTCTTTTTTCCTGAATAATTCAGATAAGGAAGAAGTTCTTCTTCGGGCTTCGGACTTGTAGTTCTAAAGGGTTCTAGCGCATCGAGCGTCACGATCCAAGGAGAAACAGACGAAGCAAAGTTTTTTCCTAAAAAGGGTCCAAGAGGCACATATTCCCAACGCTGAATGTCGCGCGCACTCCAGTCATTAAATAAGACCATACCAAAGATGTATTCTTCAGCCTGATCTGCAGGAATGGGTTGGCCTAACTCATTAGCATCGGTGGTTATAAACGCCATCTCCAATTCAAAATCCAACTGGCGCGACGGACCAAATATAGGTTTAGTCGCTCCGTTAGGGAGCTTCTGCCCCTGCGGTCTGTGCACCGGTATCCCAGAAGGTATAATCGAGCTGCTTCTTCCGTGATAGGCAACCGGCATATGCATCCAGTTAGGCATTAACGCATTTTCGCCACCGCGAAAGATTTTACCCACATTGGTAGCGTGTTCTTTACTGCTGTAAAAATCAGTATAATCCCCAATCTGAACAGGAAGTTGCATCTCTACTTCATTCAATTCAAAAATTACGATATCCCGGTGTTCTTCATTATCGCGTAAATCAGCATTGCTTTCCTCAAAAATATGAGAGATGCGATTGCGCACGGCACGCCAGGTTTTGCGTCCGTCAGCAATAAAATCGTTCAAGGTATCTTGTAGGAAGATATCATCAGTAAGCGGGATTCCTTCAAAGTAGCCCAGTTGATGCAGCGCACCCAAGTCAATTGCATAATCTCCAATTCGGGTACCAATGGTAATGATATCATCACGGGTAAGAAATACGCCAAATGGAATATTTTGAATAGGAAAATCAGTATGCGTAGGGGTCTCTAACCAGGTTTTACGTTTAGGGTCGTTTGCTTTGGAAGGCATAAATTCTTGATAAAATGTTAGTAAATGCTCATTTCAAATATAGAATTAAAATAGTACCAACCAATTCTAATGACTACTTTTGCACCTAATTTAACAAACTTTATAAAGCATGCAACGGGATACTGAAATCTTTGATCTTATTCAGGAAGAAAAACAACGTCAACTTAATGGTTTAGAGTTAATTGCATCAGAGAACTTCGTCAGCGAACAAGTGATGGAAGCGGCGGGCTCTGTGCTTACTAATAAATACGCCGAAGGGTATCCCGGAAAGCGCTACTATGGAGGTTGTGAAGTAGTAGATGTAGTAGAACAAATTGCGATCGACCGCGCTAAAGAACTTTTTGGTGCCGAGTACGCAAACGTGCAGCCGCACTCAGGATCACAAGCAAATACAGCAGTATTTCACGCTTGTATGAAGCCTGGCGAAACCTTTTTAGGTTTTGATCTAGCACACGGAGGTCACTTGACCCACGGTTCGCCGGTAAACTTTTCTGGTCGCTTATATAATCCTGTTTTTTATGGGGTAGACCAAGAAACCGGATTATTGAACTACGATAAGATAGAAGAACTTGCAGTAAAGGAGCAGCCTAAGATGATCATCGCAGGAGCTTCTGCTTACAGCCGTGAGATTGATTATAAGCGTTTTCGAGAGATCGCAGATAAAGTAGGAGCGATCTTGTTATGTGATATGGCGCATCCTGCAGGTCTTATTGCCAAAGGAATTATTGGTGACCCTGTACCACATTGTCATATTGTTACCTCCACTACCCACAAAACCTTAAGAGGACCTCGTGGAGGTTTGATCTTGATGGGGAAAGATTTTGAGAATCCATTCGGGATTAAATTGAAGAATGGTAATCTGAGAATGATGTCTTCTTTATTAGACAGCGGGATCTTCCCAGGTAATCAAGGCGGACCATTAGAACACATTATCGCGGCAAAAGCAATTGCTTTTGGTGAGGCGCTTACTGATGATTTCTTACATTATATGGTTCAGGTTAAGAAAAACGCTGCTGTGATGGCTGCAGAATTCGTTGCTAAAGGTTACGATATTATTTCAGGAGGAACTGATAATCATATGATGTTGATCGACCTTAGAAATAAAGATATTTCCGGTAAAGATGCTGAAGAAGCTTTAGGTAAAGCAGATATTACCGTTAATAAAAATATGGTGCCGTTTGATACGCGTTCTCCATTTGTTACTTCAGGAATGCGTATTGGAGTTGCTGCGGTAACTACACGCGGATTGGTAGAAGACGATATGAAAAAGGTAGTTGAACTTATTGATGCTGCGATCGTAAACTATCAGGATGATGAGAAGCTTGAAGAAATCGCCGGCCAAGTAAATGAAATGATGGGGCACAGACCGCTTTTTAAACACTAAAAGCTGAATGCATCTAAAATAAAAAAATCCCGAAGTTCTACTTCGGGATTTTTTTATTGGCGTAGTTTAAGTGTACGCTACTATGAGGCTTGTTTCGCAATGAATTCAAAAGCTGACCTGAGGTAGTTTGCCTAAAGAATTTCTTTAACGGTTATCTTTTGTTCTCTAAAAGAGATCACCTGGTCTTTTTGGGTACCGGTGAGCAATTCACCAATAGGAGATGCACTCGAAATGCAATACACATTGCCGGTTTCTAATTTAAGTTCGCCGTATGGAATTCCTATTAAATAGCTTGCTTTATCAGTAAGCACAAGACTTCCTTCACCCACAACGGCATTAGGAGTGAGGCTGATTCGGTTTAAAAATTCTTTCTGCTTTTCTACCTGATCAAGCTGTCCCTGCGTACGCTCTAATTCCTGCTGAATCATTTCAACGCCGGTTTCATATTTATCTCCGGCACTGCTTTTAGTATCACTATCACGCGATTCGATAAGACCGGATTTAGTCTCTTGTAACTGATTAAATTTGGCGGTTAAGCGCAAGCGTAATTCTTGTATAAGTACTTTCTTTTGCATGTAGTGTTTCTGTTTTTAAGGCGGGCGAAATTAGTCTAAATCTGTTTACCACGCTCGCTATTTTTTGGGTTGCAACAATTTATTTTATTGTCAATTTAAACAATTATCACTCCAATAATTTCCGAATTGATAAAAGTAATTCTTGTATAAAGCTATGATGTTATTGGGCGCTACTTATTTCATAACTTAATGGCTGAAGTCTAAACTAATACAAACATTATTTATGAAAAAACAGTACGTTTTGTTATTGCTTTGTGTGTGGTCGCAAATAGCGCTAGCGCAAACTATTCAAGGATTTACCTCTAAAAGCACGCAAGATCAGTTGGCTTTAGAGACTCAGTTTGATGCTAAGCTTAAAAAAGAAAATCTAGATGAGTGGATGCAGTTTATGGCAGCAGAACCGCATTATGTAGGTACGGAGTATGGTAAAAAGAATGCTGAATGGATGAAAAAACAATTTGAATTCTGGGGCTACGATGTGGAGATCGATGAATATCAGGTGCTGTTTCCGTATCCTAAACTTCGGCTTTTAGAACTTGCGGCACCTACTGCTTTTAAAGCCACTTTGGCACCAAAACCTATTGCCGAAGATAAATATACCCAACAAGGAGAAGCCTTATTACCCAGCTACAATGCCTTTTCAACTGATGGCGATGTGACTGCAGAATTGGTTTTTGTGAATTATGGTGTGCCAAAGGATTATGAAGAACTAGAGAAATTAGGAATAGATGTCAAAGGTAAAATAGTGATCGCTAAATACTATGGTTCGTGGCGCGGGATTAAACCGAAGCTGGCCGCCGAAAAAGGAGCGATAGGTTGTATCATTTATTCTGATCCAGCTGATGATGGTTATGTGCAAGGCGATGTGTATCCTGAAGGTGCGTTTAAGCCTGAAACCGGCGTACAACGCGGAAGCGTGATGGATATGCCTTTATATCCCGGCGATGTGTTAACGCCAGGTTACGGAGCTACAAAAAACGCCAAGCGTTTAGATCGTAAAGAGGCGCCTACCATTACCAAAATTCCGGTTTTACCTATTTCTTATGCAGATGCACAGCCTTTTCTTGAGGCTTTAAACGGACCTGTAGCACCTTCTGATTGGCGCGGAGGTTTACCAATTACGTATCACATAGGTCCCGGTCCTGCCAAAGTGCATTTAAAACTAGAATTCGACTGGCAGTTAAAACCGGCGTATAACGTCATTGCAAAACTTAAGGGTGCTGTTTATCCGGAGGAGTGGGTGATGCGAGGTAATCATCACGATGCTTGGGTTCACGGTGCTTCAGATCCTGTAAGTGGGATGGTCGCTTTGATGGAAGAAGCCCGTGCAGTGGGAGAATTGGCTAAGGCGGGTCAACAACCAAAGCGCACCATTGTGTATTGTGCATGGGATGCTGAAGAACCGGGGTTGATAGGCTCTACGGAGTGGGTTGAAGATCATCAAGAAGTACTTAAAGAGAAGGCGGTAGTTTATATCAACACAGATGGAAACGGTCGCGGATTTTTAGGAGTGGGTGGTTCTCATACCTTAGAAACTATGGTTAAGGAAATTGCCGGGAGTATAGAAGATCCACAAACCGGGGTTTCACTTGTGGAGCGTCGCGCTGCAGCTGCAAAAGTCGCAAATCGCGATACTGATTTTAGACTTTCAGCTTTGGGCTCGGGATCAGATTATACGCCATTCATTCAGCATACGGGAATTCCTTCTCTTAATCTTGGCTTTGGCGGTGAAAGTTCTGGAGGTGAGTATCATACGATTTTTGATACTTATAGTCATTATACGCGTTTTAAAGATCCCGGATTTCACTACGGAATCACTTTAGCTAAAACCGCGGGGCACATTACGTTGCGTATGGCAAACGCTGACATTCTTCCTTTTGAAATGAATGCGTGGTACAAAACCGTTTCAGAATATATGGATGAGGTTACCGAAACAACCGAAGCGATGCGTAAGCAGGCCGAAAAACAGCAACAATTGGTCGCTGAAAATGCTTACGTTATTGCGGCAGATCCTAAAGATAATTTGAAAGCTCCGGAAGCTGAAAAAGACATTCCGTATCTGGATTTTTCTCCTTTACAAAATGCTTTGGCTTCAGTAAAGACAAGTGTTCATTATTTTTCAAAAACTGATTTCACAAGTTTAAGTGCATCGAAGCAAAAGATGGTAAATGCCAAATTGAAAGATCTTGAAAAGGCCTTATTGAGCGAAAGCGGATTACCCAGACGTCCTTGGTTTAAACATCAAATCTATGCTCCTGGATTTTATACTGGCTATGGTGTAAAAACCCTACCCGGCGTGCGCGAAGCGATCGAACAAAAGAATTTTGAAGAAGCTCAAGAACAAATTGAAAAGCTAGCGAAGACCTTGACCGTTTTTAAAGGCAAATTAGATGAGATCGTAAAAATGGGATAGGAAAATCTAAATATCCTTATGAAAGGCCTCAGCTACTAGCTGGGGTCTTTTACTACCTGAGTATTTGAAAAGCGATCGTGAAAACCGTTTTTAGTGATCAAAAAAGATAGGCGATCAAATGGAATCAACCTGCACAGCGTGCGTAATGCAATCGTACCAGCATTCGGTTTTTCACCGTCCTTAGTGACTACAATGGTTTTGGTAATATATTTTCCCACAGTTTTTTGGAAGAAATATTCGGTGAGGCCGTGATATAGTAAAAAAATCAAGAGTACCATTCCGTAGCCTACGGCGAGTAAGAAGTCGCTGTTTGAAGTAACAAAAACAGAATCTAGCGATAAGCTGCCAATGAGTACGAGCAGGAGAAATACGATAAAATCAATTAGAAAATTCACAAAACGCGTCCAGGTCGTACTCATATAATCTTGTATTTCCTGAACAGCGGTATTATCCTGAGCCACTTTTTTAACTAGGTGCGCCATACGCATTTTGTCAATGCCGCGCCGGGAGATTTCCGCTTCGGCCGCTTGTACTGTATAGGGTTCGTACTTATGAACCTGAACCGTTACAATTCTGACGAGGTCTTCTTCAGAACTTTGTTTAAGATTGATTTGCGGGGCTTTGTCTGAACTCATTTATTTGCTTAAAAAGGATACCAAAGGTGCAATAAATTTTTTAAAACGCTCAATGTGCGGAAGATGCCCTGTATTAGGAATTTCAACCAATTCGCTATTAGGAATTTTTTCCTGTGCTGCTTTCCCTAACTGATCGTAAAGACCCATAGTCGCACGAACTTCCTCGCTAACTAACGGCTTGCCTAAAGCGGTACGATCTCGAGTACCAATTATGAGCAGCGTAGGGGACTGTATATTTTTAAATTCATAAACTACTGGCTGAGTAAAAATCATATCGTAGGTAAGGGCGGCATTCCAAGCGATGGTTTCATAATCAGAATTGAGCGTCCAACCTGCCAGAAGGTTTACCCATTCATCGTATGCAGGATCCCAATTACCAGCATAATAGCTTTCTAATTGGTATTTTTTGATCGATTCATAATCTTTCTTGAGTTCGTTTTCATACCACCAGGTAACAGGTTTGTAAGGTACTTTCAATTTCCAATCCTCAAGCCCAATTGGGTTTTCTAGAATCAATTTTTCAGTAGTTTCAGGAAACATTAAAGCAAATCGGGTGGCGAGCATTCCGCCCATAGAGTGCCCTAGAACCGCAGTTTTTTCAACACCTATACTGTCCAAAACCGCTTTAGTATTTAAGGCCAACTGTTGAAAAGTGTAGTGAAAATGATCTGGCTTAGAAGATTTTCCGAAGCCTATTTGGTCAGGAATGATCAAACGAAATCCTTCGGCGGTTAACGCAGCGATTGTGGTCTGCCAATACGCGCCATTAAAGTTTTTACCGTGTAAGAGCATGATGTTTTTACCGTTGTAGTTCTTCGGTTTAACATCCATAAAAGCCATCTCGAGCGTTTGATTTTGAGCCTCTATTGGAATAGTAGCAACTTCATAAGGATATTCATAATTGGCTAGTTGAAGATCTAGGAGTTGCAACTGATCCTCTTGAGCTTTACAAAGCATTATACTGAAACAACAAAGGAGTGCAAGCGTTATTTTTTTCAAAGCAGTAAATTTTCTTTAAACAATACATAAGAATACTAAATCTACCAGCGCCGCTCAACTCTTTAATAAATCTTTAAACTACATCGAAACAGTTTTGATCTCATGCGTAAGGTTTAATTTTGTGATCTATGAAACAAGCCACCCTAACCCGTCGCAATTCTCTTAAACTTTTCGCCCTCAGCGGAACCACAATTCTTACAATGCCAAATGTATTATGGAGCGCTAAGAAGGTAGCAAAACCTTTACGTTTTGGAATCATTACAGATTCACACTATGCAGATCGGGATCCTGCCGGTACACGTTTTTACCGCGATGCCTTGCCAAAAATGAATGAAGCGATCAAAGCTTTAAATGAGGCCGACTTAGACTTTTTAATTCATTTGGGGGATTTTAAAGATCAAGGAGCAGAAGCCAATCCGCAGGAAACTTTGAAGTACTTGCAAGAGGTTGAAACGGTTTTTCAACGCTTTGACGGAGACGCTTATCACGCTTTAGGCAATCACGATGTAGACAGCATTCGCAAAGCTGAATTTTTGAGAAATATAAAGAATGCAGGGCAGGAGCAGGCGAGAAGTTACTATTCATTTGAAACTTCAGCGTTTATTTGTATAGTGCTAGATGCAAATTACGATACAGCCGGGAAGGACCATTTTTATGCTGAAGGTGCCAACTGGGAAGATGCTCATATTCCGTCAGAAGAGCTAGAATGGTTTAAAAATACATTGACCCAAGCGCAAAAACCGGTCTTGGTGTTCTGTCATCATCCGCTCTACCCATTTTATAAGGAGGGTTCAAAATTTCACGTTACCAATCATCAAGAAGTACAAGAACTTATGGAAGCTTCTCAAAAAGTGATCGCGTGCTTTCACGGGCATGTGCACAAAGAAGAATTTAAAACCATTAAGGGTATTCATTACATCACACAGTTAGGAATGGTAGACTACGAAGGACTGGAGAATAATAGCTTTAGTATCGTAGAACTCGACGAAGCTCACTTAAAAATAGAAGGTTTCAAGCGTGCATCAGACTATGAAACCCGGCTTAAATAGCAATGGTCGTGGTGTTGTAAATTTCTTTCAGCACAAAGTAGCTTTCTAAAACTCCAATATTCTGAATTTTTGAAAGTTTGGTGCGCACAAATTCGTGATATTCTTCAAGACTTTCCAAATGAATTTTAAGGAAAAAATCAACTTTTCCGGCCATATGATAGCACTCTTGAACCTCGACCAATTCTTTAATCTGAAGCTCAAAAGTTTCAATAAAGCCTTCATTGTGATACCGTAAAGACACCATGCAGATCGCCGTAACCGGGCGGTTTAATTTTTTCTTGTCGAGCAGGGCGACATAGTTTTTTATATAGCCTTTTTGCTCCAATCGCTTAATGCGCTCATAAACCGGAGAAGCCGTTAGATGTAGCTGATCTGCAATTTCTTTTGTGGTCATTTTTGCATTCTCCTGTAGAATTCTTAAAATCTTTAAATCGGTATCGTCAAGTCTTTCGGTCATCGCAGAAAAATTTACTGTGTAGTATGTGCTATAATTTGCTTAGAAGCATAAACAACTTCTAAAATACTATTTTAAAGTTAAAAACACTTAGTTTTTTCGGTTTAACAGATAATTAAAAGGTTGCGCCTTGTAGTTTATTAATTTTATATTGAAAATATAAATAGCTATGAGCACACATAAACTATTGATTACAGGAGCTTTTGGTCAGTTAGGAACCGCCTTAACCGAAGCTTTAATTTATAAATACGGCAGCGATGCGGTTATCGCTTCAGATCTTAAAGTTCGTGATGATTTTGATTGCGAAACTTTAGAGCTTGATGCAACCAATTTAGAAGCGATTGATGAGGTTGTTCGCAAATACAGAGTTACGCAGATTTATCATTTAGCTGCGGTACTTTCTGCCAAAGGAGAACAGCAACCCCTTAGAACCTGGGATTTAAATAATTCGACCTTTTTTAATGTGTTAGAAGCTGCGCGTTTAAATGATGTGCAAAAAGTCTTTTTCCCAAGTTCTATCGCAGTATTTGGACCTGATGCGAGACAAGAAAATGTGGCTCAAGATTTTGCTTTGAATCCTACCACAGTTTATGGAATAAGCAAAGTTGCGGGGGAGCATTGGGCACGGTATTATAACACAAAATACGGTATGGATGTACGTTGCTTGCGTTACCCCGGTTTGATTAGCTATCAGTCTTTACCTGGCGGCGGTACTACAGATTATGCGGTAGATATTTTTCATAAAGCCATTAATAATGAGGAATTTGTTTGTTATCTTAAGCCTGATACACAGCTTCCTATGTTGTATATGGACGATGCGATAGATGCAACCATCAGAATGATGGAAGCTTCAAAACGAGATATCAAAACCGTAGGATATAACATTCAAGGTGTGAGTTTTTCACCTGAAGTTATTGCTGTTGAGATCAAGAAAACTTTTCCTGATTTTGAGATCAGCTATCAGCCAGATTCGCGTCAACAGATTGCAGAAAGTTGGCCAATTTCGTTAGACGATGCACGTGCAAGAGACGAGTGGGGATGGGAGCCAAGCTTTGATCTTAAACGTACGACTGAAGAAATGATCTACCGTCTTGAATTAAAAAAAAATAGAAACCTGAGCGTTTTCGCCTAAAAATAAAATCATGTTTACATCTGTAAGAGAAAGTATACAACAAGAATTAGAAGAGATAAAAGAAGCCGGTCTTTACAAAGAAGAGCGCATTATTACTACCCCGCAACGTGCTGAGATCAACACGCAAAAAGGAAGCGAAGTACTTAATTTTTGTGCTAATAATTACTTAGGACTTTCGGCACATCCAGACATAATAGACGCCGGAATTTCTGCGATTAAAAGTCACGGTTTTGGTCTTTCTTCTGTACGTTTTATTTGTGGTACTCAGGACATTCATAAAGAATTAGAGCGAAAGACTGCCGAATTTTTAGGGATGGAAGATTGTATTCTTTACGCAGCAGCATTTGATGCCAATGGTGGTGTTTTTGAACCCATTTTGACTAGTGAGGATGCGATCATTTCAGACGAATTGAATCACGCGAGTATCATAGACGGAATACGTTTGTGTAAAGCAGCGCGTCACCGTTATAAAAATAATGATATGGAAGCGCTTGAAGAAGAATTGAAAAAAGCTTCAGGAGCGCGTAGAAAACTAATTGTAACTGATGGTGTGTTCTCAATGGACGGCACCATCGCACAGCTGGATAAAATTTGTGATCTGGCAGAGAAATATGACGCAATGGTGATGGTAGACGATTGCCATGCCACAGGATTCATTGGTGAGAGCGGTAAAGGAACTCATGAGTACAATAAAGTAATGGGTCGTGTAGACATCATTACCGGTACTTATGGAAAAGCCCTTGGCGGAGCCTCGGGCGGTTTTACCGCAGCTCGCAAAGAAATTGTAGATATGTTGCGTCAAAAATCGAGACCTTATTTATTTTCTAACACACTAGCGCCGGCGATTGCTGGAGCTTCGATCAAAGCGATCGATATGTTGAGTGAGTCTGGTGACTTGATCAAAAAGGTGCAAAACAACGCGAAGCGTTTTAGAAAAGAAATGACTGATGCCGGTTTTGATATCATTCCGGGAGAGCATCCTATCGTACCTATAATGTTGTACGATGCAAAATTAGCTCAGGAATTTGCCGCTCGGTTATTAGATGAAGGAATTTATGTCATTGCCTTTTTCTATCCAGTGGTACCTAAAGAGAAAGCCCGCATTCGTGTACAACTTTCCGCAGGTCACGAGGACGAGCATATTACCAAGGCGGTAGCAGCATTTACTAAGGTGGGTAAAGCACTGAATGTGATATAATTGAAAATAAAGAGAATTTAAAAAGCCTCACTTTTGAAGTGAGGCTTTCTTGTTTTTAAGTGTAATATACTGAAATGCAAAGGGTTATTTGTTGAATAACTAATTTGGATCGGGTAGTATACTTAGGTGAATGTGTTAAATTATTGGTTACATTGTTGAATTCTAATGTATTGTGAGCTAAAAATTCTTAAATTAATAGTTTTAAATAATGCCCAACATCAGTAAGATTATAAACCAACGTCATTACCAACCAGAAGTGATTTATGTTGAATGTTTCGGAAAAAGAAAAACAGCGCCTTGAAGTTGTTAAATCTTACCAAATAATAAATACTGCGGCCAAACAAGATTTTGATGAACTCGCGCGTCTGGCTTCTATCGTTTGCGATGTTCCTATTGTCCTGATCAGTTTGATGGATGATTGTACTCAACATTTTCTGGCACATCACGGTGTTGATCTTGAAGAGGTGCCCAGAGAAGAGACTTTTTGTCAATTTCTTTTAGAAAATGAGCCGTACGAGCCACTGATTATTGGTGATACGTTACAAGATTCCCGGTTTTCATCTAACAAATATGTGCAGAATGAACCGAATATTCGTTTTTACGCCGGGTTCCCATTAATTACCAAGGACAACTTCTTGATAGGTTCTCTCTGTATTATAGATCGTGTTCCCCGCGAATTGACACCAAAACAGTATGAAGCGATCTCGTGTTTAATTAACCAAACGCTTCAAATCGTAGAACTTCAGAAGAATAAATTTGATCTAGAAAAAAGTAAAAAACTACACAAATTAAATGCTAATAGGCTTTCAAATATCATCGAAGCAGCTAACGTAGCTACCTGGGAGTGGGATCTTAAAACCAACTATCTTAAATACAACGATAAATTTTTTGAGATTATAGGTCGGGATGAAAAAGAACTTGGTAATACAAGCATAGAGCGTATGCAAAAAGAACTTCACCCTGAAGATCTAAAACGTGCGCTGGTGAAGCTGAATGACTATTTTGATGGCATTACTGACTTTTATACAGGGGAATACCGAATTAAACATAAAAATGGATCTTGGGTGTGGATTTTAGATCGGGGTAGTGTCGTAAGAGAAGATCACGAGGGAAATCCGCTGGTAATGTCTGGGACCATTACAGATATCACGAGGCGAAAAATAGCTTCAGAGCGTCTTACGCTTTCTAATAAAAGGTTGAAACTGGCCCAAAAAATCGCCAAACTTGGTTATTGGGAGGTGGATAAAAAGGATCATTCTTTCTATTGTAGTGAGCAAGTTTATGCCATTTTAGAGTTAGAATTTTATTCTCAAGAATTGAGTTTTGATCGCATGATGGAATTCATTCATCCAGATGATCAGTCTGTAGTGAAGCCTTATTATCACGATGATTCTTTTGAGCTTGAAGCTGATTTTGAGTTTAGGATCATTACGGCAACAGGCAAGACAAAATGGATCTATGCCAGTCGCCTCATTGATACAGATGATACCAGTATTATTGAAGGTACACTGCAAGATATAACCTCGCAAAAGGCATTAAAGATCTCTTTAGAAGAATCAGAATTGAGGTATACCAACCTGTTTCAGCTGATGCCTATTCCTTCTTGGATCTATGACCTGCGTACGTTAAAAATTATAGAGGTAAATCAGGCTGCGATTAGAGAGTATGGCTATTCTAGAGCAGAATTTTTAGAAAAGACTATTAAAGAATTAAGGCCGGCAGATGAAATCCCAAAACTGCTGGATGTTGTAGAAGATACTCGTCGTAATATGGGCGCCAATAAAGTTGGCGTATATACGCATCAACGAAAAAACCAATCAGAATTTACCGTTGAGATTCATAGCAACCAGCTTAAGAAAAGCAACCAGCTTTCTCGCGTTGTGATGGCGATCAATGTTTCAGAACGCTATCAATATATCAAGCAAATTGAGGGGCGTAACGCCACTCTACAAGAGATCGCTAGAATACAGTCACACGTGGTACGGGCTCCTTTGGCAAAACTCATGGGAATCATTCAGCTGATACAATCTGATCTCAATTTAGGAGCCGAAGAACACGCGTTCTTTTTAAATGAACTATTAGGAGCTGCGCACGAGCTAGATACCGTGGTGCGCGAAATTGCAGCTAAAGCTTCATTAGTAGAAACCATTCAATCCAATTAGCGTATGCAGGGAGAAGTACTCATTGTTGACGACGATAAAACCATTTGCTTGATTCATAAGTATTTGTTGAAAACCGTTCATAATATTGAACCGCGTTTTTATACATGTGCCGGCGATGCGCTAAAATGTATTGCTGACAGTCCCAATTCTAGCAAATACATTATTTACTTAGATATAAACATGCCTGTGTTAAATGGCTGGGATTTTCTAGAACGTCTGTACCAGTTTAAAAATAAGGATCGCTTTTCGGTTATATTGGTAACTTCCTCTATTGACGCTGTAGATAAAAGTAAAGCTAAGGACTATGATCTGGTACAAGGTTACATTGAAAAACCGTTGAACAAGCCTAAAATTTCTACCTTAGATCAAATGATCAGCAATTTTAGTTAATTCACTTTACTTCTACATTTTCTAAGGTGAGTTGGTTAATGCTTTTGGTATTATCTAGCATTGCATTTTGCGTATTAAGTTTGATGTTTTCAAAGGTGAATTTTGAAAGTTCATATTGATCTGAAGCTTCTAAATTAAAACCCATCTCACAATCGAGTTTTATATTTTTCATTGTAATATTATTAGCCATAGAAGTGATCATATCCTTTTCGCCCTTTAAATTGAAAAATTGCGTCCAAGGTTTGATCAGTACCATACTTCTAACGCTTCCTTTGATATCTTCGATAGTGATGTATTCATAATGCTGTGGAGTATCCGGACGCATTTTTAACCAAAAAATGCGGTGCGCCGTATCTACAGTGCTTCGGCGAAAAATAATGTTGTAATTGTGTATAGATTCGCTTCCGCAGGTTAGGGCGCTGTGACAAAATCCATATGTGTTGTCTTCAATGATGATATTTCTATTCTCGCCATTGTTAGGATCTTCATCGGCATGTGGTCCTTTTCCGCCTTTCAATGCCACTGCATCGTCATTTACAGCCATATAGCAGTTTTTGATGAGCATATTCTGGCAGGCATCAATATCCACAGCATCGGTACTGGGAGCCTTTACTGGCTCTTTTGGGGAAGTGATGTGCAGGTTAAGAAGTTTTATATATTCACTTTTGTAATAATGCGTGGTCCAAAAGGGAGAGTTTTTCAGTTTGATATCAGAAATCTGTACGTTTTTGCAATTTGAAATATACACCAGACGTGGTCGCATTTCATCTTTGTTGGTGCAGTCAGGATTCCACGCTCTACGTAACCAAAAAGCTTTCCAATAGCGCAGGCCGTTACCGTCGAGCGTTCCTTTCCCGGAAATCGTAAACCCATCGATTCCGTCGGCATTAACCAAGGCCGGAAAATAATCTACGCTTTCGCCTTCAATGCGGGTCATAAGTACAGGGAAGTCGCTGATGTCATCACTTCCTTTTAGAACTCCATCTTGTTCAAGATACAGATGTGTCCCCTGTTTAAAAAACAAAGCACCACTTAAAAAGGTTCCTTTTGGAATTATAATGACCCCGCCACCATTCTCAAATGCAGTATCTATTACTGCCTGTATGGCTTTAGTTTGTACAAGGCTGCTGTCTCGAGAAACCCCGTAATCTGTTATAGTATATTGTTTTCCAAGAGCACTTATATCAGTTGGAGTCGTATCTCTAAACCATTCCGGAATTGGCGTACCGTCAGGAAAAAGATCCTGAGCTTTCGCCGGGTTGGACACTAATATAATAGAAATAAGAATTAAAGAGCTAAGTATAGATTTCATTTACTGAATTTTCGATTTTTGCTCTTTAAAAGTATTTATATATATCGATATAGTAATCCTGCGGTATCCTGCAATGCCGCTAATTTTTAAAGCGTCTTCTCATAATCTTATGCAACAAAATTCGTTCAGAAATCACTAGCTGAGCCACAAGGAACGGGCGTTGAGCTTGCTTCCAGCAAATTTGATAATAAAAGTAAATGCTCCGTACTTAAACGACTTTAGCTTTAGAAGATTCTCTTTTTACGAGTGTTCCTTCTAATACAAGTTGTTCGGGTTTTGCGTTTTCTTTATTTTTCAGTTTTTGAAACATAATACGCATCAGGTTTTCTGCCATATCTTCTACCGGTTGCGCAAAAGCGCTTATGGTAGGAGAATACATCTCAAAAAATCCGCTATCATCAAAACTTACGATACCTAACTTATCTATAAGTTGGGTGTCAATTTGATGAATCCCTTTTAATCCGCTTTGCGAAAGATAGTTGGTTGCAAAAAATATGGCATCCAGATCTTTACTGTTATTGATAAACTCCTTCATCGTTTCGCGAGATGAGCCCACAGTCGAAGTATTGTAAGGAAGTTTTAGAATGTTAGGCGTAAGTCCGGCCTCGTTCATCGCAGCAATATAGCCCGCTTCTCTGTCGTGCATTTGCACCTGATCGAGATCGATGGTGATAAAGGCGATATTCTTAAAGCCTGAATCAATAAGGTGTTCGGTAGAATTTTTAGCGCCTTCAAAATTATTGATAATGACGTAGTCGCAGTCAATTTCAGGGATTTTACGGTCAAAAAGGATAACAGGCATCTCACTTTCTATCAGATTCTCAATGTCTTCTTGAATTCCCGGAGGAGGAACGATAATGAAGCCATCTACTTGACGTTCATGAAAAACCTGAATAAGATCTTGTGTGCGTTTGAGGTCGTTTTCGGTGCTACAGAAGAGCACGCGGTAATCATTTTTATAGGAGATGTCTTCGATGAGGCGGCCTACTTTTGAGAAAAAATGATTGCTGATATCTTCAACCATAAACACGAGAATACGTGTGCTACCTGTGCGTAGGCTACGGGCAACTAGGTTGGGTTTATAGTTAATTTCTTTGAGGTATGCTTCAACTTTTGCTATGAGTTCGTCAGAGATCTTTTTCTCTTTTCCTTTACCATTTAAAACAAAAGAGACGGTTGTGGTAGAAACATTTAAAACCTCTGCAATATCTTTGAGAGAAGGTCTTTTTTTCTTCATGGAATTTGGGCGGGTAATTTTTTCTAATAATTGATTATCGGTTAAGTATCTGTAAAATCTGAGATTTCTTCAAAAATAATGCATTAACTAAAACGATTGATTGAAAAATCGATAGTGTTTTTGAGATAAATGTAAAATAAGTAAATTTTCACAAGTATTTATGCTTGTCTTTATTTACTCTCGTAAGACTTTACTTGCAGAACTATTATAAATAGGGTCGCAATTTAATTAGCACATTGATCTTTTGTTAAGGTCACAGAACCGTCAAAATTAAGGGCAGAAGCATTTTTAAAAGCGACCATTTTTCCGGAAGAGGTCACTTCGCCAAATCCTTCAATGAGTTGGTCTCCAGATATTTTGAAAGCCACTTGGCGCGTACTTTCAACGCCTTCAGAGATAAAGGTGTAGGTGCCCAAAATGATATTATCATCAATGCTTCCGCTGAAGCTACCCGAGTTACGATCTTTTTCCGCCCAGTTATAAATCAATGTGCCTTGAACCATAGGGTCAACCCGCGTAACCTGAAAGGTAATTGTAGAACCTTCTTGCGTGTAGCCATAACACCCTACACTAATGGGGAAATCAGTTTCTTCGGTCTCTTTTGGTGTTTGTTTACAGCTTATAGTTAGGAGCAGAATACAAACTACTGCGATATATTTTTTCATAAAGTATTGAATACGAATTAGATTGAATCAGAAGCCTGGTCGTTGAGGTTCTTCCGTAAGGAAAACGCTCTAAAACAGACTATATTTTTATGAAAAGTACAAACAATAACACGTTATCCTCCATAAAATATTCAGTTTTAGATTTGGTTCCTATTGTTGAAGGGATTTCTACAAAAGAGGCGATAGACCGAAGCGTTGACCTAGCGCAGCATGCCGAGCGTTATGGATACCAACGGTTTTGGATTTCTGAACATCATAATATGGAGAGTCTGGCTAGTTCTTCTCCGGTAATTTTAATAAATCAGGTAGCTCAAAATACGCAAAGTATTCGCGTGGGATCAGGCGGAGTGATGCTACCTAACCATGCGCCTTTGGTGGTTGCAGAACAATTTGGTACGCTTGCCAGTATTCATCCCAACCGTATTGATCTTGGGTTGGGTCGCGCTCCTGGCACCGATCAGCGAACGGCAATGGCATTGAGACGGTATCAGCAGGAAACCGTTCAAGATTTCCCAAATAATATAGACGAATTGCAAATGTATCTTTCTGAGGAGAACAGTACCGCACCTGTGCGCGCTACTCCGGGAGAAGGACTTGATATTCCCCTGTATTTGTTGGGGTCAAGCACCTTTAGTGCACAACTAGCGGGTAAAAAAGGGCTACCTTATGCGTTTGCAAGTCATTTTGCACCCACACATCTGCACGATGCGCTACGCCTGTATCACCAGCACTTTAAACCTTCTGCGCAGTTAGAAAAACCTTATACGATGGCTTGCTTGAATATTATAGCTGCCGACACTGATGAGGAGGCAGAATATTTAGCAACCAGCGCTAAAAAGTTTATGCTTGGCGTCATCAGGAATACAAGAAGACCATTACCACCGCCGGTTAAATCGATGGAAGGGGAGTGGTCTACAATGGAGCGTATGCAGATCGAAAAAATGATGTTTTATAGCTTTATAGGTTCTAAAGAAACGATCGCTCAGGGATTGCAAACTTTTGTAGAAGAGACGCGCGTTAATGAGATTATTGTGATCGCAAATATCTATGATCAAGCAGCGCGTTTAAAATCTTACCAATTGGTAAGTGAAGTTTTTGACGCTTTAGAGGTGACGGTTTAATACCCTTAAACCTCATACAATTCTAATGGTAATTGATCTGGATCTTCAAAAAAAGTAAAGCGTTTTCCAGTAATTTCATCAATGCGAATGGCTTCTGTAGTAACACCTTTTGATTGGAGTTCCTTAATGGCAACTTCAATATCTTTTACCGAAAAAGCAAGATGACGTAGGCCTTGTGCTTCGGGACGAGAAACCCTGTTGGGCGCGTTGGGGAACGAGAAGAGTTCTATGCAGTAAGTGCCATTTAAGGCGAGATCAAGCTTGTATGATTTTCGTTCTTCGCGATAGGTTTCTTTAAGGATCTCTAGCCCTAAAACTTCAGTATAAAAAGCTTTAGATTTTGCATAATCTGAGCAAATAATTGCGATATGATGAATGTGTTGAAGCATACAATAAAATTACCAAAGACAGTCTTGAAAATCAGTAAACATATGAAACAATAGTCCCACGGCGATCACTCTAAATTTAGAAATAAAGAATAAAACACAATAGCCGGCGATGGCCCAGTAGGAGTGAAGCGGGTGAAAATTGATGCTACATCTATTGGGGTCAAATATAGGGCTAGCCAGCAAATGATCAAGATCTACAAGCATAGTGGCGATCATAATTAGCCAGGCCTTAACCCAATACTCAGGAAAAAATACCCGGGCGATCAACCCGGGTACTATAAAATGTAAGCTGTAATGTACAAGGGTTTGTAGCAAATTGATATCTTATTTAAACATATCAAGTCCGGGAATATCCGGCATCCCTTCTTTTGCGACCGCAGCTAGCTCTTGGTCGTAGGTTGTTTTAGCTCTTGAGAGCGCTTTGTTTAAAGTGAGAATCAAATAATCTTCTAATTGTTCTTTGTCTTCAAGTAGTTCATCTTTAAAATCTACTTTCTTGACGTGTCCTGCAACGCTCACAGTAACTTCTATGAGTCCGTCGCTGCTTTTCTCATCGATATAAACGTTTTCTAGGCGTTTTTTTGTGTCTTCGGCTTTTTGCTGAGCTTCTTTGATCTTGCCCATCATTCCCATCATATCTCCAAACATAGTTTCAATTTTTAATTAATAGTTGTCTTGCAAATTTAGTGTGCTTAATTGAGCTTAAGAAATTTAAAAAAATCTCGGTGATTGTAGCGATTACTGCTATTTTTGCGTTCTGTATGAAAAATGAATTAGAAGCCCTAAATGCATCGGTTTTGCCACCGGATGCTAAGCAAATACCGCACGAATTAGAAAAGCATGGAGATATTCGTATTGATGAATATTACTGGATGAATGAGCGTGATCATCCTGATGTGGTCGCGTATCTCGAAGCAGAAAATGCCTACTATGAGCAGATGACGGCACATACAAAGCCGTTGCAACAACAGTTGTTTGAGGAGATGAAGGCGCGCATTAAAGAAGATGATTCTAGTGTACCGTATAAATACAATGGATATTGGTATTACACCAGATTTGAGACCGGAAAAAACTACCCGCTGTATTGCAGAAAAAAGGAAGCGATGTCTGCTCCCGAAGAGGTTATGTTTGATAATAACGTGATGGCCGAAGGACACAGTTATTTTAAGCAGGCAGGTTATTCGGTTTCTGAAAATAATGAGATCGCTGTCTTTGGATTCGATACCGTAAGTCGCAGACAATATGTTTTGCAATTTAAAAATCTATTGACCGGCGAAGTCTACGATACTAAGATTGAAAACACCACAGGTAGAGCGATTTGGGCAGGAGATAATAAAACTATTTTTTATACGCGAAAGGACCCACAGACGTTGCGCAGCAGCCAGATCTATAAACACGTTTTAGGTACTAACCCTGATAGCGATGTTTTGGTTTTTGAGGAAGAGGATGAAACATTTGATGTAGGGGTTTTTAAGACCAAATCAAGAGACTACATTTTTATTGGTTCGTCGAGCACGCTTACTACCGAATATCGTTTTACCGAAGCAAAAGGACCTGATTTTGAATTCAAGATGTTGCAAGAACGAACACGCGGATTAGAATATAGCGTTTCGCATTTCAAAGAGCATTTTTATCTGGTTACTAATAAGGACGAGGCGACCAACTTTAAGCTGATGAAAACTCCGGTATGTCAAACTTCAAAAGAGCACTGGGTAGATGTGATTGCGCATCGCGAAGACACGTTGCTGGAAGACGTGGAGATTTTTGAAGACTTTTTAGTAGTTGAAGAGCGTAATGAAGGATTGAATAAAATCAATATCACGCGTTGGGACGGTACAGCAGATTACTATCTTCCTTTTGATAGTGAAACCTACACAGCGTACATAGGAATTAATCCTGACTTTGATACACAGTATCTGCGATACGGGTTTAATTCATTAGATACGCCACCTTCTGTGATCGCTTTCAATATGATCACAAAAGAAAAAGAGATTTTAAAGGAAGTTGAAGTTTTAGGCGGAACTTTTGATAAGAACAATTATGAGTCTAAAAGACTTTGGGCAACCGCTGACGACGGAGTCAAAATACCCATCTCTATTGTTTACAAAAAAGGAATTACCCTATACGGAAGTCACCCGCTGCTTCAATACGCTTATGGCAGTTATGGGATCACCTCAGATCCGTCGTTTTCTACTTCTAGATTAAGCTTGCTTGACCATGGTTTTGTGTTTGCAATAGCGCACATACGTGGGAGCGAGTATTTGGGTAGAAACTGGTATGAAGATGGGAAGCTGCTTAAAAAGCGCAACACCTTTACCGATTTTATCGCGTGCTCAAAATATTTAATTTCCGAAGGTTATACTAATGCGGGAAATCTGTATGCTTATGGAGGTTCTGCCGGAGGCTTACTTATGGGAGCAATTTTAAACATGGCGCCAGAATTATATAATGGTGTGATTGCAGCCGTACCTTTTGTAGATGTAGTCACCACGATGTTAGATGACTCTATCCCGCTTACGACTTCAGAATATGATGAGTGGGGAAACCCTAATGAGAAGGAATATTATGAGTATATGAAAACGTATTCTCCTTATGATCAGGTAAAGGTGCAAAATTACCCTAATATTCTGGTAACTACAGGATATCACGACAGTCAAGTACAGTATTGGGAACCTGCAAAATGGGTTGCTCGCCTGCGAGATAAGAATATTGCAGATACTAAAATTTACTTTGAAACCAATATGGATGCGGGTCACGGCGGGGCTTCGGGACGTTTTGAAGCCTTAAAAGAAACCGCAAAAGATTACGCCTTTTTAATTGATTTAGCAGGAAAAGCCAAGTAATTCCAAATATTTCCTGTAAATTTGCAAGGTTTTAAATAACGGTTTTAGGAAATACTAAACGAGTACTCCAAACGATAATTCTTCTATGAAAGAACACCTTAACGTTTATAATGACGTCCTTCAGCTGGTAGGAAATACACCTTTAGTACGACTTAACAGAATTACCAAAGATCTTCCAGGGTCTTATTTTGCAAAGGTCGAGGCGTTTAATCCGGGAAATTCTTCTAAAGACCGCATTGCACTTTACATCATTGAGGATGCAGAGCGTAAAGGTATCTTAAAACCCGGCGACACCATTATAGAGACTACTTCGGGTAACACCGGTTTCAGTATTGCAATGGTGAGTATAATCAAAGGTTATAAATGCATTCTAGCCGTTAGTTCAAAATCTTCAAAAGATAAAATAGACGCCTTGCGCGCAATGGGAGCAAAAGTATATGTATGCCCCGCAAATGTAAGCGCAGACGATCCACGATCATATTATCAGGTTGCAAAGCGCTTGCATAGTGAGACAAAAGGTTCGGTCTATATCAATCAATATTTTAATCAATTAAATGCCGAAGCGCATTACGCGTCTTCAGGACCGGAGATTTGGAAACAGACCGAAGGTAAAATCACGCATTTAGTTGCTTGTAGCGGAACCGGAGGAACCATTTCCGGAACGGCTAAATACCTCAAAGAAAAAAATCCAAACATTAGAATTCTTGGGATTGATGCTTATGGTAGTGTTTTAAAAAAATATCACGAAACGCAAGAATTTGATAAAAACGAAATTTACCCTTACCGCATTGAAGGTTTAGGGAAAAACTTGATTCCAACTGCTACTAATTTTGACGTCATCGATTACTTTGAGAAAGTTTCAGATGAAGATAGTGCACACACCGCACGCAAAATCTGCAAGACCGAAGGTTTATTTGTAGGTTACACCAGTGGTGCTGCTGTTCAAGGAACTATTCAAATGGCAGAGCACGGAGAATTTGATGAAAATTCTAAAGTGGTGATAATGTTTCCGGATCACGGAAGAAGCTATATGAGTAAGATTTATAGTGATGATTGGATGAATGAGCAAGGATTCTTTGATAGCCAAAATGAATTTGCTGCTCAGAAAATTGAATTTATTAAGTAGTATCTTGAGTTGTTCTCAAATACAAATAGATAACCCTAAATTGATTAAGGAATTAGAATGAATAACAAAAAGTGTGAGTAGAAGCTTTTTGTTTGAATATTGATGTATGAAAGATTTATTTGACAAAATTTATAAGGACAAGGGTCCTTTAGGAAAATGGGCAGCACAGGCAGAAGGATATTTTGTATTCCCTAAGTTAGAAGGTCCTATTTCAAACCGAATGAAATTTCAGGGTAAAGATGTTATTACCTGGAGTGTAAACGATTATTTGGGTCTTGCAAATAACGCCGAAGTGCGTAAAGTGGACGCAGATGCTGCTGCACAATATGGTTCTGCTTACCCAATGGGCGCTCGTATGATGAGTGGTCACACTTCACTTCACGAGCAGTTGCAAGATGAGCTTGCTGCTTTTGTTCAGAAAGAAGCTGCGTATCTTTTAAATTTTGGATATCAGGGAATGGTATCTACGGTTGATGCTTTGGTAGCTAAAGATGATATCATTGTTTATGACGTAGATGCTCACGCTTGTATAATTGATGGGGTACGTTTGCATATGGGTAAGCGTTTTACTTACAAGCATAATGATATTGAAAGTATCGAGAAAAACTTACAACGTGCGACCAAGTTAGCAGAACAAACCGGTGGAGGGATCTTATTGATTTCTGAAGGAGTGTTCGGTATGCGCGGTGAGCAAGGTAGATTGAAAGAAATCGTTGCGCTAAAAGAAAAATATAATTTTAGACTATTTGTAGATGATGCTCACGGTTTTGGAACTCTTGGAGCTACAGGAGCAGGAGCAGGTGAGGAGCAAGGTGTGCAAGACGGTATTGACGTATACTTCGCAACATTTGCAAAGTCTATGGCGAGCACCGGAGCTTTTATCGCTGCTGATCAAGAAATCATCGATTACCTAAAATATAACCTGCGTTCGCAGATGTTTGCAAAATCACTGCAGATGCAATTGGTAGTAGGCGCCTTAAAGCGTTTAGATATGTTACGCACTATGCCAGAGCTTAGAGAAAAGCTTTGGGAAAATGTAAATGCGCTTCAAAACGGACTAAAAGATCGTGGTTTTGATATAGGAACTACACAAAGTTGTGTTACCCCGGTTTATCTAAAGGGTAGTATTCCTGAAGCGATGGCACTGGTTAAAGATTTACGTGAAAACCACGGAATTTTCTGTTCTATCGTGGTGTATCCGGTGATTCCAAAAGGATTAATTCTTCTAAGACTTATACCTACAGCGTCTCATACACTACAAGATGTAGAAGAAACCCTAGATGCTTTCTCAGCAATTAGAGAGCGCCTAGAAAATGGAACGTACAAAAGACTATCTGCAGGAGTTCAAGCTTCAATGGAAGCTTAATTCTTAATTAGTTACAAATAATAAAGCCTGATTCTGAAAAAGGATCGGGCTTTTTTTTGCGTTTATCTATTCATTGTAAGCATTAGGTCTACTAAAATCTTGATTTTTTGGGATTGTCATATGTGTATGTTTTAGTGTAATGTGTTGTCTATAATCGCTTTAAATGGAGTTTTAATGAGTGTTTTTGGTACTTATTAAAGATGATGTTTGCTGAATATATAATGTTGTTTATGCTCCAAACGATTCATTTTATACCATTTCATTTGTTATTAACCTACTTACAACTGTTGTACGTCGAAATAGTTTCTTTTAACACATTTTTATAAACACCTTTAAGTTGTATTAAGTTTTTCATAACAATTAATTAACTCAAAATTCAACAAACATGAATGTGAAGGTAAAGTACATACTTGGGTTTGTTTTACTGCTCTTTATGCAAGGGGTCGTGGCACAAACCATTACCGGTACGGTAACAGATAATACCGGAATGCCCCTGCCTGGAGCCAATGTGATTGAGAAGGGTACCTCTAATGGTGCTTCAACAGATTTTGATGGTAACTACACCATTGATGTTTCTTCTTCTGATGCGGTTCTTACATTTTCATCTTTAGGATTTCTTTCTAAAGATGTGACTGTAGGTGATCAAACTGTAATTAATATGCAGATGGAAGAAGATGCACAGCAACTTAGTGAAGTTGTGGTAACTGCTTTAGGTATTAGTAAAGAACAGCGCAAACTGGGTTACTCAGTAGCCGAAGTTGGAGGTGAAGGTCTAACTCAAGCTCGTGAAACTAACGTTGCTAACGGTCTTTCTGGTAAAGTATCTGGTCTTGTAGTAAAGCAAACCAATAGTGGACCAGGTGGTACTGCAAAAATATTATTGCGTGGTGTTGCGAGTACAGCAGGAGGTTCAACTTCTCCTTTATTTGTAATTGATGGTGTACCTATGGATAACACCCAGCGTGGTTCTGCCGGAGAATGGGGTGGATCTGATGCCGGTGATGGTATTGGTAACATCAACCCTGATGATATCGAGAAGATGACCGTGTTAAAAGGTCAGGCAGCATCAGCACTTTATGGTGCTCGTGCTTCTAACGGGGTGATTTTAATTACTACTAAAAAAGCTAAAAAAGGAGATTACAACATCACCTTCAATAGTAACTTCACTATGGAGCAAGCGATGGATTTGACTAATTTTCAATCTGAATACGGTCAGGGTATCAACGGTGTGAAGCCGGCTACTGCGGCTATCGCTCAAGCGACTAATCGCAGATCTTGGGGTGCGCGTTTAGACGGAAGTGATGTAATAGGTTATGATGGAAATACATATACCTATAGCAAAGCAGATAACAGCTATATTGATTTTTATGAAACAGGAACTACATTTACAAACACACTTTCGGTTTCTAAGGGAGTAGGTGATGGCGCTTTCAGACTTTCGTTATCTAATTTAAGTTCAGAATCTATTGTTCCTAACAGTGGGCTTGATCGTATCACTGTAAACCTTACCGCCGATCAGAACATCACAGATAAGTTGAATGTTTCAGCAACTGTAAATTATACTGATGAGCGTTACGATAACCAACCATTCTTAAGTGATGGTCCTAAAAACCCAACTAACTTTATCCTGCTTGCGCCTAACGTAGATCACACTATTTTTGCGCCGGGTTATGATGAAAATGGACAAGAGATCATTTTTAGTGATGACAACTATGCAACTAACCCATATTTCATCACAAATCAAGGAGTTAATGATCCTTCACGTAAACGCTTTATTTCGATCCTATCTACAAAATATAGCTTTACCGATAAAATTTATGGTCTATTACGTTTAGGTAATGACACTTCTAACGATAAGTTTTTCAGTATAGATCCTTACGGATTGGGTTATTTATCTGAAGCGAACTCTAATGGTAACTTAAGCGGAAAAGGGCAATCAAGCAGATCTGAACTTAACGTTGATGGTATTTTTGGTGCGAACTTCAATTTAACCGAAGATTTCGAGGTAGACGCATTAGCGGGTGCGACTTTACGTAGAAACAAATATGAAATTGTAGGAGTAAGCGGTGGTCCGTTTATCTTCCCATATTTATACTCTCCATTGAACGTAGTAAATATTGGTAGATCGTATGACTACGAAGAAAAAGAAGTACAATCTGCTTACTACTCTTTTGACTTTAGTTATAAGCGTTTCCTAACTCTGACAACTACAGGTAGATATGATGTTTATTCTACGTTACCTGAGGATAACAACAGCATTTTTACACCTTCGGTTACCGGTGCATTTGTATTTGATGATATTTTGAATATAGACGCGTTAAGCTTTGGTAAATTGAGAGCATCTTATGCGGTTACTAGTGGTGAGCCGGGTTCTGCTTACCAAACAAGCTTTTACTATACTGCAGGTAACTCTATCAACGGTGTGGCTACAGGTTCAAGCCCAAGTGCTTTACCTAACTTAACCTTAAAGCCGTTTACAACAGATGAAGTTGAGGTTGGTTTAAACTTACAATTCTTCGGAAACCGTTTAGGTCTTGACCTTGCGTATTTTACCAAGACTTCTCACGACGAGATTCAGAATGCAAATTATAGTGCAGCAACAGGATTTAGTTCTGGGGTTGTTGCAACAGGCTCTATCAGAAACCAAGGTTTAGAAGTATTATTGACAGGTACACCGGTAAGAACAGAGAACTTTACTTGGAATACCTCGTTAAATATGACTTCAATTAAAAACGAAGTATTACAAACAGATGCAGATAACAATCCTATAACTTTAGGAACTAACCGTGCGGTTGTAGGTGCTGCAACAACAGCCTTTGTTGTAGGAGAAGCTGGGCCACAGATTCGTGCGTATGACTACGCATATAATGAAGATGGAAGCATTCAGTATGATTCAGATGGATTACCGGTACGTGGAGAGCTTAAGTCTTTTGGCCAGGTATTGCCTAAATTCTACGGAGGTTTAAACAACGATTTTTCTTATAAAAACTTCAACTTGTCTTTCTTGGTTGACTTCAACTATGGAAATAAGGTTTTATCAGCAACTGAATATTATGCACATTTTAATGGTTTAACCAAAGAAACATTAGTAGGTCGTGAAGGCGGATTGACCAATAATGGGGTAACCGTAGATGCTCAAACCTATTATCAAACCGAAATTCAGCGTATCAATAGTAAGAGTGTTGTAGATGGAGACTTCATTAAACTTCGTCAAGTAACACTAGGATACTCGCTTCCTGACAGTCTTTTTGAAAATATGAAATTCTTTGAGGGAGTTGATATTTCATTAGTTGCTCGTAACCTTGCGATCTTATGGCGTAAGGCAGAGAATATAGATCCTGAAAGTAGTTTTGGTTCTACAATTAACTTCATCGGTATTGAAGGAGGTAGTTTACCATCATCTCGATCTCTAGGTCTTAATGTTAATTTCAAAATAAAGTAAAATGAAAAAGTATATAAAACTTATAGCCGCGGTTGTAGTTCTGGGATTAGCATCTTGTGATAACGACTTCACGGATATTAATACAGATCCTGATAAAGCTTCGGGTGAGATCTTTGATCCCAATCTTATTTTACCAGACGCGCTATACAACTACGCTAACAGTACCACTGGATATAGAGGTCCTATTCTCTTTCAATCTATGTGGGTGCAGTTGATGGCATCAACTTCGACCATCGCAAACTATTATGTGAATGCAGATAAATATGTAGCCTCAGGAAGTACTCCGGGTTATGCTACAAACATCTGGTCAGACAATTACCGTGTTGCTTCAGAAATGTATCAGATGAAAAAACTTGCAATTGAGCAAGGGTATTCTAACCTGGCAAATATTGCAGATATCGTTAAGATACAATCTATCGCATTTATGTCTGATGTGTATGGTGACGTGCCTTACTCTGAAGCGCTTCAACTAGAAGATGGTGTTTCAAGACCTTCTTATGATGATCAAGCGACTCTTTATCCTCAATTATTAGAAGAATTGAATACAGCCGTAAGTGCTTTAGATACGAGTGCAGACAGCCCTACCAATGACATTTTCTTTAACGGGGATATCAGCCAGTGGAGAAAATTTGGATATTCTTTAATGCTTAAGATGGCTATGCGTTTAGTTAATGTGGATGCTGCATTGGCACAATCTTACGTTGAAACTGCTGCTGCAGGAGGTGTATTTGCTTCTGCTGCTGACGAAGCTATTCTTTTAACAGATAACTCAACAGGTTTTCACAACAGTAACAGTGCTGCATTAGCAACAGCTTCTGATTATTACGAGGTACGTTGGTCTGATGTGATGATTGATTATTTAAATTCTACTGACGATCCACGATTAGGCGTGATTGCTGAAGTTCCTGAAGCTGGTTTAGCTGCGAATCAAAATGCAAGCTTAGCTGGTGATTCAGATCCATCAATTCAGTTAGGAATGCCTAATGGATATGACTTAAACGGTGGAGCAACAGATATCTCTAATTCTCCTGATTACCCAGGACCAACAGGTACAGGTGATGATCAAGCGCCTATAGGAGCTTACTCGAGACCTACAGGAATGTATCGTAACTTAGAAGCGCCTGTATTTGTTTTGACTTATGCAGAAACACAACTTTTACTAGCCGAGGCCGCTTTAAGAGGATATAATGTAGGTGGTACAGCGGCAGAGTATTATGCAAATGGTGTAAGCGGTGCAATGACAGCGATCAACAAATACGGAGGCTCGCAAATTGCAGCTGCAGATATTACAGCTTATGTTGCAGCTAATCCGCTTGATGTTTCTTCTACCGAAGCTGCATTAGAAATGATCAACGTGCAGTATTGGGCAACTACCGGTTTATTAGGCAACTTTACAGAAGCTTGGTCAAACTGGAGAAGATCTGCATACCCAGAATTAACTCCTGTAAATTACGTAGGAAATTTCTCAAATGGAACCATTCCTGTACGTCAGATATACCCTGCAGATGAGTCTACATACAACCCAGAGAATTACGAAGCAGCTGCTGCTGCGATGGGTGGCGATGTTTGGACTGCTAACGTATGGTGGGACAATAACTAAGATTTTAAGTCTCCTTAGATTTAATATTTAGCAAATTAAAGGAGGGCAATAGCCCTCCTTTTTTTATAAATTAGAATGTTGTAAATCAAAATAATTATGCTGAAACCTTCCTTTTTAAATGCTGCCAAAGCATTGATAGTATCCCTAGTTTTTGTTCAGAATATACAAGCGCAAACTACTAAGCTTTTTGATTTATTACCGGCTTCAACCACACAGGTTGATTTTGTAAACGCACTGAATGATTCTCAGACAGCCAATATTCTGATCTATGCCAATTTTTATGGCGGTGGTGGAGTAGGAGTAATTGACATCAATAATGATGGACTCGAAGATTTGTTTTTTGTAGGCAACTTGGTTCCTAATCAGTTATATCTCAATAAGGGCAATTTTAAATTTGAAAAAATAACCGAAGAAGCAGGGATTGATTTTGACGGAGGCTGGTCTACCGGTGTGACGATCGCTGATGTAAATAACGATGGTTTTCAAGATATTTATATTAGCCGCGAACTTTATGATGACAAGCCTGAGCTGAGAGCAAATTTGCTTTACATCAATAATCAAGACAATACGTTTACCGAAAGCGCGCAAGCATACGGTGTTGCAGATGAGCAGCGTACGCGGCACGCGACATTTCTGGATTATGATAAAGACGGATTTCTAGATTTACTTTTGCTGACCCAGCCACCCAATCCCGGAAGTTATTCTGACTATAAAGGCACAGACCTGCTAAAGAAAGAATTCCATATTAAATTGTATAAAAACAACAAGGGAACTTCGTTTACCGAAGTTTCTGAAGCTGCAGGAGTGAGCAAATCTGGTTTTCCTAACGCAGTGTCTGCAAGCGATTTTAACAACGATGGATGGACAGACCTCTACATTGCTAATGATTTTGCAGCGCCAGATTTTTTCTTTATCAACAATCAAGATGGCACGTTTACTTATAAAACAGAAGAAGCGTTTCAGCATATTCCGTATTACAGTATGGGGGTTGATGTTGCTGATTTTAATAACGACAATTTGTTGGATCTTTTCGTGGTAGATATGGTTGCTCAGGATAATTATCGCCTTAAGTCAAATATGAGCGGTATGAACCCAAAAGCCTTCTGGAAGGTCGTTGAGGACGGCGGTCACTATCAATATATGTACAACACCCTTCAAATGAATAACGGTAGTGGCACGTTTAGCGATATTGGCCAATACACAGGGATGGCCGCGACCGACTGGAGTTGGGCCAATCTTATTGCTGATTTTGATAATGACGGACTCAAAGATACTTATGTGACTAATGGGTTGCTGCGTGATATACGTAATACTGATGCTGATAAAGAGGTCGCACATTACATCAATCAACTTACCTTTAAATGGGTGCAAGAACATCCTGATGGTGGTGGTATTGAGTCTATTTTTGATATTCTAAAAATTGATGATGTTGTAAAGCTTATTCCTTCTCAGCCTTTAAAAAATTTCGCTTTTAAAAATCAAGGAGACTTGAAATTCACCGAAGCGCAACAGGATTGGGGACTTGATCAACCTTCATTTTCAAATGGGGCAGCTTACGCTGACCTAGATAATGATGGAGATTTAGATATAGTCGTTAATAACATCAACGCAGAAGCCTTTGTGTATAGAAATAATTCCGAAAAAAATACCAAAGCTAACTACCTTAGAGTAAAACCTATAGGTTTAAATAAATTGGCGACATTAGGTGCCAGAGTCTCTGTTTTTATAGATAATGAAACGCAAATGCAGGAGCTTACCAATGTGCGCGGTATTTATTCTACAAGCGAGCAAGTGGCGCATTTTGGTTTAGGTGAAAAAGCGCTTGTAGATAGTCTTGTGGTTACCTGGCCTAACGGAAAACAGCTGCGTCTAAAGAATGTTAAAGCCAATCAAGAACTTACGCTTTCTATTGCAGATGCTGTAGAAGGAGCGCAGGATCTTTATGCTTTCGGTTTGAAAAATGAAGTTTTTAAAGAAGTTACAGCTCAGTTTCCGTTGAAGCTAGAAACACCGGATAATGAGTATGATGATTTTCAAGAGCAGGTATTGCTTCCGCATAAATTATCACAATTTGGTCCGGCACTTGCCAAAGGAGACATTAACAACGACGGCTTAGAAGATCTTTTTGTTGGCGGCGCAGCTGGAATAGAAGCTTCTTTATTTATACAAACTAAAGAGGGAGCGTTTATGAAACTTGCCAGTTCGGCTTTGGCAAATGATGCGAATCACGAAGATCTCGATGCAGTTTTCATAGATATCAATGCAGACGGATTCCAGGATTTATATGTGGTAAGCGGTGGTAATGAAGATGAAGCTCAAGCTGATTTTTATCTGGACCGATTGTATTTAAATGATCAAAATGATGGCTTTGTCAAAACAGCGATTACAGATCTGATGCCTGAAAGCGGGTCTAAAGTTTTACCGGCAGATTATGATGGTGATGGCGATATTGATCTTTTTGTAGCAGGACGAATCAATCCGCATCAATATCCTTTACCGGCGACAAGTCAGTTGTTGATTAATGAATCCGGTACGCTAAGCAACCAAACGACAACCATTGCGCCGGATTTTAAAGATCTAGGTTTAGTCACAGATGCGGTATGGTCAGACGTTGACCAAGACGGCGATCTCGACCTTCTAGTAGTAGGCGAGTGGATGCCGGTCACAATATTTCTGAATCAAAATAACCAACTTGTAAAACAAGATTTTGAATCTTTAGCAGATACTTCGGGATGGTGGTTCAGTATTGAAAAAGGGGATTTTGACAAGGATGGAGATGAGGATTTCATCATCGGGAATCTAGGTGAGAATTATAAGTATCAAACCAGTATTGAAAAACCTTTTGACATCTATTATGATGATTTTGATGATAACGGTCGCGGTGATATCGTTTTGGGCTATTACAATGGGGATGGGCATTTCCCGTTACGCGGATTTTCGTGTTCTTCAGAGCAAATACCAAGCTTAAAAAAGGAAATCAAGCAGTACAATATTTTTGCTTCTTTGGAGATTGATGAAGTATATGGAAAGAAAGATCTAGCACGGTCCTTACATTATAAGGCGGATACGTTTAGTTCTATTTATTTAGAGAATACCGGAGGAGACTTTAAAGTGCATCAACTGCCAGAACTTGCACAATTGGCGCCCACAAATACAATGGTGATCGAAGATTTTAACCAAGATGGAAATCTAGATGCGCTACTTGCGGGAAACTTATTTGTTTCAGAAATTGAAACGCCACGTGCAGATGCAGGCACAGGAGTTTTACTTTTGGGGAACGGTCAGGGCGATTTTACCGCTAAAGCTTCAAAAGACACAGGATTCTTTGCTAATCGTGATGTCAAACAACTGCTAACAATTAAAGTCAAAGAACAGTCATACATTTTAGTAGGGAACAACAATGATAAGGTACAGGCTTTTGAGATCAAGTAATTCAAAAGCTCAAAATATTTAAAAAAGAAAAGCCTTAAACATTGCGTTTAAGGCTTTTTTATGCTTTTAGAAGGTTAAGTATTTTAGCCTTCTCCTAATAATTCTTGCATTTTAGAAACTAAAGCATCACCGCGCAAATTCTTGTCGATGATCACCCCATTTTCATCTAAAAGATAGGTTGCAGGTATTGCTGTTACTCCATATTTGCGAGCCACTGGATCTTGCCATTCCATTAGATTAGATACGTGATACCAGTTCATCTTATCATTTTCAATAGCGGCAAGCCATTTGTCTTTTGCAGAGGCGCGGTCTAGAGAAACACTAATGATATTTAATCCTTTTTCGTGATAGGTGTTATAAACCGAAACCACATTTGGATTTTCTTGACGGCAAGGTTTGCACCAGCTCGCCCAGAAATCAATGATCGTATATTTTCCCATCGCATCTTTAAGAGCAAGATCACCGCCGTCAGGTGTTGGCGCGCTAAACTCAGGTGCTTTATTGCCTATTTCAGCCTGAGATGCAGCAGCTTCTTGTGATTTTAGCTGTGCGATCATTTCGCTGAGTTTTTTTCCTTTTTCGGTTTCTTGTAAGGTAGTATCAAGACTTTCAAAAAGCGCTTCGGCTTCGCCGGAATCAATAGCGCGAGTTCCTACTAGATCTGAAAGAATGATCACACTTACGAATTCTCCAGGATGTTCTTCGATCAATTTAAGGCGTCTGCGGGTGTCAGCTTCATTGATCTGGTCAAATTCATTGCGAATGATCGTCACTTTAGAAGTATCACCACTTTGCATTGCAGCCATTCCTTCTTCTTGAAGCTTTTGTTTTTCTTTATTTGACGCGACAACATCATCATAATACAACTTAAAAAAGTCATTTTCAGAACCGCCTTTTACTTCAGAAGTATACAAACTGTCTTTGTAAGCCTTAACCGTGATCTCTTCATTTTCAGCAATAAGAATCACGTTTCCGCGCGCACCTTCAAAGCTAAGCACCATCATTTCTGGAGCTGCTACAGGCTCTGGGGTAAAATTGAATTTCCCTTCTTTAATTACTGTGGTATCTACATTCTGTAACTGATTATTTGCATCTATTTTTTGCAGGAAAACGTTAGTACCGTTATTGATGTCAGGAGTGGTACCGGAAATCTTAAACTTCCCTTCAGAAGCACACGATATAAGTACGATTGCGGTTGCAACTACTAAAAAAAGTTTATTCATTATTTACGAGTTAAATTAGGCCTGCAATATACAGGATTTTAAGGTTTATTGACGCTGCCAAAAGGTTTAAAACGCCTAGGCTGCCTCAGAATTGAAATTATGTTTCTAACCAATACCTCAAGGGCTTTGCCTAAGCTTAAATTAGAACTTATGGCAGGTCTCTAAAAAAGGGCTTGATATTTGATCTTACTTGCGTGTAAGTTTAAACCTTTGTTAAAGACCAATAGGTTCTAACGGGTTCCCCACAATTTTAGTATTTTGAATAGAAACAATCAGGCTATGGAAGATTTACAGGAGTTTCCACTACAGGTGCAGTTAAGCTTTTCTAAGTTACTTGAAGAGTTTAAGGTGCGTATGCAGCAGTCGCAAAATGAGGTGACTAAAGATTACCTCAAAGCGGTTCTGGATTATGCCGAAAGCTATCCTGAACTGATTAATGGTATTGAGCACACAGATAAGATCGATGAATATGAGGAGGTGCTAAGTACGCTTTTAGACAATCTTTTCCCTGCGGCGCTTACTAAGAATGAGATCAAAGCGGCAACTATGCCGTTTATGAATAAGATTTTTAATCCTACAAAACGATTTGCTGCCATTATGAATGACGCAGGTGAGGATTTTGATCTTTCGATCAGAAATCTTGATCCTGCATACTATTATATCATAGGTTGTGTGGTTATTTTAAATAGTTATTACAACTATGATATTGATTTTAAACGTCCTGTATTTTACGAAATTCCCGATAAAAACGGTGTGATTCGTACGTATAGAGCGTCTATCAATGCTGATTTTACGTTTTGTGAACCTACCGAAGAAGCGGTAGAGATCACTCCGGAAATTGTAGATAAGCTGATTGAGAATGGCAATGATTTTAAATTATGGAAAGAATATTTTCCTCCCAATAGCTGGATTTTAAAAGGGATTACTATTCTTAACCTGACAGATGTTACAGTTGATGATTCTATATCTGATCTAAAGAGTACGTTGCTCGCACAGAAAAATATTAAGAAAGATGCTGTACAGCAGTTTCAAAGCATTTTCAGTTCAATCTTCAATATTCCAGACTTACAGGTAGGTTTTACCGAATTTGATAAGGATGAGGAATGTTTTATGCGAATGAATAACGGCATAGGTTACAGTTTTATCTTAAACGATAAAATGCGTACCGATTGTCGTCAGAGCATGTGCGATTGTTCTTATGACACGCTTATAAAAGACAAAAAGTATTTTGTGATTCCTGATGTAGATGAATATGCGGTTAAGCATAAGACTAATTTGCTTGCTAAAAATCTTCAGGAGCAAGGAATCAAAAGTTGTATTCTGGCGCCGATTTCCCGCGGAAATGAATTACTTGCGGTACTGGAGCTTGTTTCTTCTAAACGCAATAGTTTACACAGCTTAAACGCTACCAAGCTTGACGATGTAATGCCGTATATTGTTTCTACGGTGGAGCGGAAAAAGTTTGAATTAGAAAACCGAATTAAAGCGGTAATTCAAAGTGAATGTACTAGTATTCACCCAAGTGTTTTATGGGTTTTTGAGGAAGAAGCAAGACGTTTTATAGCCAATCAAAATCAAGGCAAATTTGCTGCTTTTAAAGATATAGCGTTTGAAGATGTGTATCCGCTGTACGGTCAGATCGATATTGTAGGGAGTAGCGAAGAGCGTAACAAAGCGATTCAGCAGGATATTTTAATTCAGCTGAAAATGGTTTACGATATTCTTGACCTCGCCATTGCTACGGCACCAATGCCTATCTATGAGCAGGTAAAATTTAGAATTGAAGAGTTTACTGCTGAGATCACTGAACGCTTGAATGCAAATAGTGAAAGCGAGGTTTTTGCATTGCTGCAAGAAGAGGTAAATCCTTTGTTGAGTCACTTGAACACCAAAATTCCTGAGCTTAAGAAAGCCATTGATAACTATAAAGCTTCGATCAACAAAGACACCGGACTCATCTACGAGAATCGTAAAAATTATGATGATACGGTGCAATTAATCAATCAAAATCTGGCAACCTTTTTAGATCGAAAGCAGCAAGAAGCACAGCAGATTTTTCCGCATTATTTTGAGCGCTATAAAACAGACGGCGTTGATCATAATATTTATATCGGGGCTTCTATGACTCCGAAAGAGAAGTTCAATAAAGTTTATTTATATAACTTAAGATTGTGGCAATTGTGCACGATGTGCGAGATGGAAAATCATTTCTATCACAAACAGGAAGGTGCAGAATTGCAACTTGATGCGGCTTCGCTTATTCTGGTTTTTAGCACTACATTATCTATCAGATACCGAATGGATGAAAAGAAATTTGATGTGGATGGTACGTATAATGCGCGCTACGAAATCATTAAAAAGCGAATTGACAAAGCACTGGTAAAAGGTACCGATGAGCGCATAACGCAAAAAGGAAAAATTGCCATCATTTACTCGCAAGACGCTGATGCTGAAGAATACACGCGCTACATTCATTATCTGCAGCGTAAGGAGTATTTAGGTACTGAAGTAGAGTATCTTGAACTAGAAGATGTGCAAGGTGTTGTAGGCTTAAAAGCGATCCGAGTTAATGTGCTTTATACTTCTAAGTTGCCACGCACCAATGAAGAAGAAACTATTACCTATGAGGATTTAATGGAGATTCTAGACTAATTCTAGTATAGTAAAACATAAACATAAACATAAAAAAGCCCCAATTTGGGGCTTTTCTTATTGGTAACTTCAATTAATATACTATCCTGAAGCATTTTTGCTTGAAGTGTTTTTGTAGTGCTTAGATTAACCAGAATGCGATTATAAAACTTATAACAGAAACAATTATTCCAACCATAAACACGGTGTAGGTTTTTCTGAGTAAGAGGTACTTTTTATTCAGCACAACACCTAACAGATATAAATCTTTAGTCAGCGCTTCATAAATATAATCCTTATCATAAATGATCTCGTTGATCGCCCACTGGTACTGGTCATATTTCATTTTATGAAAATTCCCAAAGAATAAAATATTCACTTGTTTCTTTTTCACTTGTTCTCTTGTAAACTCTCCCGAAGTAACATTGGGTCGGGTAGAAAGAATAGACATAATGATCGAAGCCACACTAAAAACTACAAGGATCAGCGTAGGAATTAATAAGTGACGATTGCTTGGCGCATCCAACTTTGGGATCATGTTAGATAAAGCAAGTGAAATAATAATCGCATTTACGGAGAGCAGAATGTTTGCTTTCGTATCTGCAATATCACTCAGTTTGATATGGTTTCTCAAAGTGGTACGATAGAGCGTCTGTACGCCACGATCTGGACTTTCATCTTTAAATTTAGCTTTGAGTTTGGCTTTAACCTCTTCCTTACGGTATTTTTTCTTTTTCTTTTTTTCTTTCTTAAGAAGAGAAATCAGGTTCTCGTCTTTTTGATTTTTCCAGTTGCGGGCAGCATAATCTGTGTAAAACTTATGCTTATGCGTAAACATTTGTATGTTTTCTTCGCGCCACTCTGCCGGAGTAAACTTTTTGGTTTCCGTTAGTAATAATTCTTGACGTAAGAATTCACTGGTTTGAGCGTAGTACTCTTTTGCAAAATGTGAATTATCAGCATCTTTTAAAATGCACTCTAATTCGTTTTTTGGCTCAACACCCATTTTAGTCGAAGCGATAAGCTCAACCACTAGTTTTTGGGTTTCGGCATCTACGCCTTCTTTTGTCATATACTCTTTAGCGATATCAATGCTAGCCTCTTCGTGACCATCACGCGTTACCGTATAACCCGTATCATGCATCCACGCTGCAAGGATTAATGCCTCTTTCTGTTTAACATTAATTTGAGAATTTTCGATGATTTCCTTTGTACTTTTAACAACTCTCACAGTATGATTATAGTTGTGATAGAGATAGCTGTTAGGAAGTTTTTCCTTGAAAAGTTCTAAAACAAATTGATCTGCTTTCGAAAAAGATTTTATCGGTTTTTCTGCTGTTTCAGCCATAGAGTATCTTGGTTAAAGTAAGGGAAAATACGAAAAAGAATTTCCAAAATAATTTGCATGATAAAAAATAACATACTTCTAACACTTGTCATACTCTTACTTTTTTCGGCTTGTGCCACCTATACTTCTAGATACAAAGACGGCGTAGAACAAGGGATTTACCCCACTTCAAAAAAGATAGATCGCACCTTTTATTTACTGGGCGATGCAGGGAATTCTGAAATGGGTGAAAGCACAGAAGGAATCAAATTATTTAAGAAATTTTTAGACAAAGCAAATGATGATTCGTCATTTGCTATTTTTTTGGGCGATAATATTTACCCGGTAGGAATGCCCCCCGAAGGCGATGAAGAGCGCGCCTTAGCGCAGCACAGACTGGACGCACAGGTAGAAACCTTTTCAGAATATATGGGAACGCCCATTTTTATCCCCGGAAATCACGACTGGTACAACGATCATTTACACGGGCTGAACCGTCAAGAAGAATATCTCAAGAAAATTACCGGCCTAGATGATATTTTCTTGCCAAAAGATGGTTGTCCATTGGTGAGTTATGACATCAATGAGACGGTGCATATGTTGCTTATTGATACGCAATGGTATCTAGAGGATTGGGATAAAAGTCCTAAGATCAATGACAATTGCGACAATATTAAAGACCGCGAGAAATTTTTTATTGAGCTGGAAGGTGAGATCAAAAAGAATCAGCACAAAACACTGGTGATCGCGATGCATCACCCTATGTTTACTAATGGTGTGCACGGGGGTAAATTTGCTCTTGATAAACATTTATATCCATCGCAACAGAAAATTCCTTTGCCTATCTTGGCCTCGCTCGTGACGCAAATTCGTACCCAAGGTGGAGTATCAAAACAAGACCGTTTTAATGAGAAATACAATGAGTTGATGAAGCGTTTACGCGTATTGGCGCAAACGCACAATAAAACCATTTTTGTTTCTGGGCACGAGCACGGTTTACAGTACATAGAGCACGATGAAGTACGACAGGTGGTTTCAGGCTCGGGTTCAAAATCTTCGTACGCTTATTTAGGTAATGACGGACTCTTCAGCTCAGATTATGAAGGTTTTGCTAAACTTGATATTTTTGAAGATGGTTCGGCGTGGGTACAGTACTATGGTACCGATCAAGAAAACGGTGAGCCGGTTTTGTTTTTTCAGAAAGAAGTTTTTCCTCCAGATGCTATATCAGATTATTCTACGCTGTCAACCAGCTTTCCACAGACGATAAAAACTTCGGTGTATTCTATTGAAGAGACTGAGCGTTCTGAGCTTTTTGAGAGTGTTTGGGGAGAGCATTATCGTGAAGTCTATGGCAAGCAAGTTACTGCGCCCGTAGCTCTTTTAGATACGCTTTATGGCGGACTGGAGGTCGTACGACCCGGAGGCGGACATCAGACGGTTTCACTTCGGTTAAAGGATAAAAGCGGAAGAGAATACAATATGCGCGCCTTGCGTAAAAGCGCTGTGCAATTTCTACAGAAGGTTATTCTCAAAGAAAATGCTGACGTAGAAGAAGATCTTGACAACACCTTGCCAGAATCGTTGATTCAGGATTTTTATACTTCAGCGCACCCGTATGGAGCTTTTGCAATCCCAAGATTGAGTGAAGCTGCACAGGTATTGCACACCACACCAAAATTGTACTATGTGCCCAAACAGCCCGCATTAGAAAAGTATAATGAAGATTATGGCGATCAATTGTATATGATCGTTGAGCGACCGGCAAAAGAATACAGCGGAGCCACGTTCTCTTACCCCGATGATATAGAAAGTACAGATGATATTCTAGATAAATTACGCAGTGACGAGGAGAATATTGTGGACGAGCAAGCTTATATACGTGCCCGTATGTTTGATATGCTTGTGGGAGATTGGGATCGCCACAACGACCAATGGCGCTGGGCAGAGTATAAAGATCAAAACGGTAAAGATATTTTTGTGCCCATTCCCAGAGATCGGGATCAGGTATTTACCAATTTTGATGGAGCCATTTTAGATATTGCCCGTACCTTATTTGGGATGGCGCGGCAGTTTCAGGTTTATGATGAAAACCTGGATGATATGAAGTGGTTTAACAATGCCGGTATAAAACTAGACCGTGCTTTGGCTCAACGCTCGGGAAGAGCCGTTTGGCATAAAGAAGCTCAGTTTATAAAAGAGCACGTTACAGATGAGGTAATAGAAGAAGCTTTTAGAGATCTTCCGCCAGAAGTTCGAAGCGGAGAGTCAATAGACGAGATTAAGAAGAATCTAAAGGGGCGTCGTGATAATCTTGTCGCTATTGCAGAATCTTTTTATGATTATTTAGTAGAGCTTCAAATGGTGGTGGGGACAGATAAAGATGACTATTTTGAGATCACCAGAGCAGACGATGCTACCCGCGTACAGGTCTGGAGAATCAAAAAAGGAGAGAAGGCAGACTTGATGCACGATCGCACGTATACTTCGAAAGAAACGAAACAATTATGGATTTATGGTCTTGATGACGATGACGTTTTTGAAGTAAAAGGAGCGGGAAGAAATCCTATTTTCCTGCGTATCATTGGTGGGCAAAACAACGATGTTTATCGTATTAACAACGGCCGAAAGATCAAGGTGTATGACCACGAAAGTTTACCCAACACGATTGAAGCGCGCGGAGGGGCGAACTTTAGACTGACTGATGTTTACGATTACAATACGTACGACTATCAAAAGCAAATTTTGCGTACCAATGGTTTGACTCCGGCGTTTGGATACAATCCTGATAATGGGGTGAGTCTTGGTTTAACTGACGTTTATACCGTACAAGGTTTTAGACAGAATCCTTTCTCACAACAGCACCGTTTTAAAATGTTATACTTTTTTGCAACAAGCGGATTAGATTTTACGTATAACGGGGAGTTCGCAGGTATTATGAACGATTGGAATTTAACGCTGGGAGCACGCTATACCACACCTAATTACGCCCGAAACTTTTTTGGATATGGTAATGAATCGGTGAATAATGATGATGCGTTAGGAATGAATTTTAATCGGGTGCGTTTAAGCAGAATGGAAGCTTCTGTGGGGCTTCTTAGAAATTCAGATTATGGTAGCACTTTTTCAATACAAGCGCTTTTTGAAGGTATTCGAGTAGCAGACAACGCGTTGAGATACATAGATTTTGTGGACATTATTGAGCAAGAAGAGCGGAAATATTTTGGTACCATTGATGCCACTTATGAATACCACAGTGCAGATAATGCATTAGCACCAACCCGTGGAATGGACTTTATTCTCAATGGTGGTTTTACTAATAGTTTGAGTGATAGCGGTAACCGCTTTGCGTACCTTAATCCAAGTATGGGATTTTATAACACTATAAGTGCAAACCGCAAACTGGTGCTTAAGACTCTTGCTCGTGGGCAATTTAGATTTGGTGACGATACTGAGTTTTATCAGGCGGCGACCTTGGGGCAATCTAGTGGTTTGCGTGGTTATCGTTTTGACCGTTTTACGGGTAATAGTGCATTTTCGGCGACCGGTGACGTACGGTATGCGTTTGATACATTTAAAACCGGATTCTTGCCGCTGCAAATAGGTGTTTTTGGAGGTTATGATATTGGTAGAGTGTGGTCTGATGTTGATCAAGATTCAGAAAAATGGCATGATAGCTACGGAATTGGGTTTTGGGTAAATAGTGCAGATGCGCTCAGCGGAACCTTCAATTTATTTAAATCTAGCGAGGGCTACCGCGTTTCCTTCGGATTTGGTTTTAATTTTTAAGAAATAATTTCGCCGTAAGGCTTAACGAATATGAAAGAGATAGACAATATTGATAATATGGAGAGTTCGGAAAAACGCGAGCGCATAGACACCATTAATTTAGAGTACCTCAAAGTCAAAGATTTTGAGGAGCTTAAAGAGATTATGATCGCGGTGTACCCAAATATCCCAGACCCGTATTGGAAGAAAAAAGACTTACAAAAACTGGTTTCTATTTTTCCGGAAGGTCAGGTGGTTGTGAAGGTGAATGGGGAAATCGCCGGGTGCGCGCTTTCGATCATTGTGGACTATGACAAGTTTTCTGATGCTCATACTTATATGCAGATCACCGGGAATGAAAGTTTTAGCACCCATACCCCAAAGGGAAATGTGCTCTACGGTATAGATATTTTTATTTCGCATAAATACCGCGGCATGCGTATAGGTCGCCGCCTTTATGATTATCGAAAAGAATTATGTGAAAACCTAAATCTAGAACGCATTGTTTTTGGCGGAAGATTGCCTAACTATCATCAATATGCAAAAGACTTAAGTCCGAAGGCATACATCGAGAAAGTGCGCAGTAGAGAGATCAATGATCCTGTACTTGATTTTCAATTGAGTAATGATTTTCACGTTAAGCGTATCATCACTAACTATCTGGAAGGAGACAAGCAGTCCAAAGAATATGCTGCGCTCTTAGAGTGGGATAATATCTACTATCAAAAGCCGGCAAAAAAGCCAAATGCGATCAAAACGGTGGTACGTTTAGGTTTGGTACAATGGCAAATGCGTACTTATAAGAATTTTGAAGAACTTTTTGAGCAGGCGGAGTATTTCATTGATACCATTTCCGGGTATCGATCAGATTTCGCACTGTTTCCTGAGTTTTTTAATGCGCCACTTATGGCGGCTTATAATCATCTTTCTGAGCCGGAAGCCATACGAGAATTAGCAAAGTATACTGAGCGTATCAGGGATCGTTTCAGCGAACTTTCCGTTAGTTATAACATCAACATCATTACCGGTAGTATGCCGTATATGGAAGATGGAACGCTCTATAACGTGGGCTTTTTATGTAAACGTGACGGTACGATCGAAAAGTTTTACAAATTGCACGTAACTCCTGATGAAGCTAAAGCTTGGGGAATGAGTGGTGGCGAAAAACTCAAAACCTTTAATACTGATTGCGGTAAGATTGGGATTTTAATCTGCTATGACGTGGAATTCCCAGAATTGGGGCGTCTGCTAGCCGATGAAGGGATGGATATTCTTTTTGTGCCTTTCTTGACCGATACGCAAAATGGATATAGCCGAGTGCGGCATTGTGCTCAGGCGCGTGCTATTGAAAATGAGTGTTACGTGGCGATCGCCGGAAGTGTGGGCAACATTCCGAAGGTGCATAATATGGACATGCAATTTGCGCAAAGTATGGTGCTGACGCCTTGCGATTTTCAGTTTCCAACAAATGGAGTAAAGGCCGAAGCTACACCTAATGCTGAGATGATTCTTGTTGCTGATGTGGATCTTGATCTATTGAAAGAATTGAACCAGTTTGGAAGCGTTCACAATTTAGTAGACCGAAGAAAAGATCTATTTCAACTTAAATGGAAGAAAAAGTAAATGGTTTAGAGCAAGCCTAAGTTCAATAAGCTGCTAATTATCAATGGGTAGCAGTTGATAATGATCGTCATCAATCTCGACAACTTCAAAGTTTGAAAATAACCATTCACTTTGATCCTTATTAAGTTGTTGAGTTGCATCTCGCTCAAAGGTTTCATTCACTCTGGCGTTAGTAAGGTCTGCATCCAAGACTTTTGTTTTCAATAAGCTTACATTGCGCAAATCTGCCGAAGAAAGATTTGCGTTTTGCAGGTTTGCATAATCTAGAATAGCATTTTGTAAGATAGCTTGCTCAAGATTAGCTTCTTTAAAGCTTGCATAGGTAAGATTGGTCTCGTGTAACCACGCATTTTGCAGGTTTGCTTTTTCAAAATCAGTACCGTTAAAGCTCGAATTTCTCAAGTCAGCATGTTCTAGATCAATTTGGATCAAATCAGCACCTTTCAACGAGAGGTTGCGCAATTCTGCGTAAGTAAAATCTAGACGCTCAATAAGTCTTCCGTTAGATCGAGAGCGGGTGCTCGTATTGAGATTAATGCCGGTTTCTAACAACGAAACCAACAAATACCCACGCTCCGGACTGGTAACACGCGCGATCAAACTATCGTTTTCTAAATATTTATAAGGTTTCAGCATCTTACTTAAAGAGATGAGTCGGCCTGCGGTGGCGTCATCAATGGCATTTGCACTACTTCTGGAAACATCCGTGTTAATTTCCTTCAGCATATTATCCATAATGAGTAGCGTTTGCCCGCGACGGTCTGCTTCCTGCAAATAGGTTTGTTGATCTAAGCGTTTATTTTGTTGTTTAAACATTTCGCTTTGACCGGTAATTAAGGTATTCTGTTTTCCTAAATAATATGTTTGAAAAATGAGTAGGACAGAAGGAAGGATGGCTGTGAGAATCAACAAAAATCCTACGCGTGTTAGACGTATAATTATACTGCTCAATAAATCTGAAAGCGTTTCGCGCGAAACCCGTTGCTGCTCTGCAATCTCATCAAGAAACTTCTCAATACTTTTTTTGAGTTGCGCTCCTAAGATCATTCCAGACGAACGTTTAAGAAAATTCCAACCGAATTTGCGGCGGTTTTTCTTTTTATTTTCTTGTCGGTCTAGCTGTTCTTTGAGCTTTAGATTTTCTGCTTCTAGTTGAGAAAGGCGTTCTTCAAGCATAATTTAAACATTGGTAAAGCTTAAAAATACTATAAACGCATCCTTTAACAGAATGTTGCTTAGATATTTTAGTAGGGTGTTAATCTAGCGAGAATTCATAAAAATTGCCGCCGGTTTGCGCGCGGCGTTCATCGACAAGATACAAGGTAGAATCATTTTTAAAGGCAACCCCTTCTTTTTGAGAATTGTAGCCTAGATCATAGGTTTTTATATTTCCGGAGAAAAAGCGCTCACCATCAAAATCAGAAAGAATCAAAACCTTGTTGGTAGTAAGAAGCGCGATTTTGCTTCCATCTGCAGAAATATCTGCACCGGTAATAGCGCACGTATTTAAATCATCACAGACGTAATACTCATCGATCAATTCTGCTTCGTAAGTGCCCGGGAGTGCAGGTAACTTATAGACTTTTGTAATTCCATCAAAATTACGGCTGCGGTTGCGGGTAAACATATAGAGGTATTCATCCTTATAGATCAACGCTTCAATATCAAAATTCAGGTTTTTTAAACTAGGTGGATAATCTTCCTGATCGGAAAGGGTAAAGGTTATTTTTTGAGCTTTAAGCGATTCACGCTGTTGCGCTAGATTGGCAAAGTTTAGAATGATGTATATAAACTGATCTTCTCGGTCATTTTCATTATTTCCAGTATCAGAAATATATAGTGTACCGTTAGAGTCCTTCGTTAAATCTTCCCAGTCTTCATTAGGCGCATTGCTAATTGTAATCTCACGGATAATATTGCCGGACGGATCTAAACCATAAATAGAGTTTGGATTACCGTGATCAGTTGCGGTATAGATTAAAGAATCATTGGAGAATACCGCAAGTCCGGAAATTTCAGCTAAGCTTCGGTCTAAATCTCCCTTCTTTTCCAGTTTCCCATAATCCTGGCAACTGCAAAGCATTAATACACTTAAGCTGAAAAAAAGGAAGGTTCTCATTGGTACTTAGGCTTCAGCAGAATCAGATCCGTTAGAATTGGCAATAGTAATAGTTTCTGATCTGAATTTATTTTTACCAAAATCTAGTGTACGAATTGGGAATGGAATATTGATATCATTAGCATCAAATGCTTTCTTGATCGCAATGATCGCGCGGTCTTGAGCTATGAGCATATCTCTACGCTTCGTAACCGGCGCCCAAAAGCGTGCAACAAAGTTTATTGAGCTATCACCAAAACCTTCGTAATAAAACTCAATTTCTTCAGGAGATTGTTGTTCAAACTCCTTCGTAAGCGTTTCTAGGGTAAGTTTTTTTACTGCTTCTAAGTCACTTTCATAGCCTACACCACAATTGATAAACACTCTGGAGCGTGCAGTTTGACTCCAGTTTTTAAATGGAGAATCAACAATACTAGAGTTTGGAATGATAACATAATTGTTATCCGATTGTTTTAGGGTAACATTCCGCAGGGTAATTTCTTCAACAACACCTGCATAGTCATTAGATTCAACCCAGTCTCCCAATTGAAGCTTAGGCATAAAACTTAAAATAACTCCGCTAAAGGTGTTATTTAATGTTCCTTGAAGGGCTAAACCAATTGCCAAACCAACAACTCCGGCACCTGCAAGAACAGAGGTAAGCACTTTATCAAGATCCATTACTCCAAGGGCAATAAAGAAGCCAATAAGAACAGTAATGGCAAATGCAGTTTGCCCCGCCATGGTTTTGATCGAATCTTGACTCACACTGCGCATCAAAATATTGCGCACAAATTTTGAAACGTATTTTGCGACGTACCAAAATATAATGAATACCAGTACGGCGACTAAGAAATTAGGCAACTTTAATATTATGCTTTCACCCCAGCTTTGAAGCTTTTCGATTAATTTGTATAGGTCAAAACCTAAAAAGGTTAAATCTGAATTTTGTGTTTCTTCTTGAAGTAAAAGCATAATATATATTGGTTGGTTAGTAATCTGTTATAAGTTACGATTTTTTGTGCGTACCGGATTTTGTCATTCTCCAAGAGTCGAGCATCCAGCTGGTTTTTTCTAACTCTCTGATGTATGCACCAAGAAGGTCAATTGTACCTTCATCGCCACCTTTGTCTGCAAATTCTACAGTTTTGCGCATTTGTGTAAGTAACTTACCGTGATCGTTAAGCAGAATATCGATCATCTCAAGATCAGCCGTTTCACTGGGAGATTCTTCAATATTAGCCATTTTTAAATATTGAGATAAGTGGCTTACAGGCTGGTATCTTAAAGTTAAGATACGTTCTGCAACTTCATCGATCTTGACCAGCGTATCGTTGTACATTTCTTCAAACTTTTCGTGAAGGTCAAAGAAATTCTCACCAACTACATTCCAGTGAAAGTTTCTCAATTTTTGATAATACAGATGATAATCTGCTAAGAGTGTGTTGAGTTGTTCAACCGTTTCTTTAGTTCTATTCTTATCGAGATTTAAATAGTTCATGATTTAAAATATTAGATATGTACCCCAAAATTACTATTGATTTTGGGCATATTGTGTACGGATGTCTGGTTTAGCTTTACTTTAACTGTGTTGGTTCTAAGATGTTAAGTATTTAATAACGCGTTAAAAAAAGTTAAAATTAATTGTGAAAATAACACTCGATATAATATATTAGCAAAATTCAACCCTACTTCACACGAATAATGAATTTACAACCCCTAAAAAATAAGAAAACCCTCGTTACGGGCGGTTCCGGCTTTATAGGCTCTAATCTTATTGAAGCCTTACTACAAGTGGGCGCTTCTGTGCGTTGTTTAGACAATTTATCAACCGGAAATAAAGACAATATTCAAGACTTTTTGGCTCTTGATAATTTTGAGTTTATAGAAGGAGATATACGAGATTTAGAAACCTGCAAGCATGCTGTGGCCGGCTGCGAATTTGTAAGCCATCAAGCTGCGCTAGGATCTGTGCCACGCAGTTTAAAGACGCCATTGCTTACGCATTCGGTGAATGTCACCGGATTCCTGAATATGCTCGAAGCATCTAGACTAGAAGGTGTTACGCGTTTTGTATATGCGGCGAGTTCTTCGACCTATGGAGATAATGAAGCCTTGCCTAAAATCGAAAGTGAGATTGGTAAACCGCTTTCACCCTATGCGGTAACCAAACTCATCAATGAGTATTATGCTGATGTTTATAAGCGAAATTATGGCTTTAATACTATTGGTCTGCGCTATTTTAATGTATTTGGTCCTAAACAAGATCCTGATGGTGCATACGCTGCGGTGATCCCTAAATTCATTGCTGCATTGCTCAATCAAGAATCTCCTGTTATTAACGGTGATGGTAGCTTTTCTAGAGATTACACCTACATCGACAACGTAGTACAAGCCAATTTACTTGCGCTTACTACAGAAAATCCATTGGCGTTAAATGAAATTTATAATATCGCGTATGGAGCGCGTACATCTTTAACCGAATTAGTAAATTTGCTCAAAGAACGCTTGCTGAATTATGATAGTGATTTAGTAAAAGTTCAGCCAAAATATGGCCCTGAGCGGCCGGGCGATGTACCGCATTCATTGGCATCGATCAGTAAGGCTAGAAATCTGTTAGGTTATGATCCTGATTATGATTTAGACGCTGGTCTGCGTAAAGCGATAATGTGGTATAGAGCGCATTTAAAAACAGTTAAAGAAGATAAATGAGTATAGCCATAATTGGGTTAGGTTACGTAGGATTGCCTTTAGCGCGCTTATTTGCCACAAAATATGTAACCGTTGGTTTTGATATTAATACAGAACGTATCACCCAATTGAAGCGAGGTTTTGATAAAACCGGCGAACTCGAAAAAGAACTTCTCGACGAGGTTTTACTTGCTGAATTAGTAGATCAACCCGGATTGTACTGTACTGCTGAAGTAGATGATTTGACATCCTGTACAACTTATATCATTACGGTTCCTACGCCTATTGATGAGAATAATAATCCCGATTTAACGCCACTTATAAAGGCTAGTAAACTTGTAGGAAGCTATCTTAAAGATGGCGATACCGTGATTTATGAGTCTACTGTGTATCCCGGTGTGACCGAAGAAATCTGTGTACCCATTCTAGAGAAAACTTCCAGACTTACTTTTAATTCCCACTTTTATGTGGGCTATTCTCCAGAGCGCATCAATCCCGGGGATAAAACTCATACGGTAGATAAAATTAGAAAAGTAACTTCAGGGTCAACGCTAGAAGTTGCTGAAAAGATAGACGCGCTCTATGCTTCGGTAATCAGCGCAGGCACTTTTAAAGCTTCCTCTATAAAGGTAGCTGAAGCGGCAAAAGTGATCGAAAATTCTCAACGCGACATCAACATTGCTTTTGTAAACGAACTGGCTAAGATTTTCAATTTATTAAATATTGATACGCAAGCTGTGCTGGAAGCTGCGGGCACAAAATGGAATTTTTTACCCTTCAAACCGGGGTTGGTTGGCGGTCATTGTATAGGTGTTGATCCGTATTATCTGGCGCAAAAAGCAAAACAAGTGGGATATCATCCTGAAATTATTTTGGCAGGTAGAAAGCTCAATGATAGTATGGGGCCTTATGTAGCTTCACAAGTGGTTAAACTTATGGCACAAAAGGACATCAAGCTTAAAAACAGTCGCATTTTAGTGCTAGGGATCACCTTTAAAGAAAATTGCCCTGATGTGCGCAACACGCGTGTGATTGATATCATTACAGATTTGCAGGAATATGGGGCAAAAGTTTCGGTGTATGATCCGCAGGCAGATGCGCATTTGGTAAAAGAAGAATATGGTATTGAGTTGCTTCCATCTATAGAAAATCAAAAATTTGAGGCGATAGTTTTAGCTGTTGCACATCGTGATTTTGAAAAGCTTGATCTAGAGGAACTGAAAAACGATACTGCAGTGGTGTATGATGTCAAAGGCTTTTTAAAAGAAGGAGCAGATGGCCGACTCTAGTGCAAAACGCATATTGTTCATCTTTGGCACCCGTCCTGAAGCAATCAAGATGGCTCCGGTAATTAAAGCATTTAAAAGCAATACTTCTTTAATCACTAAAGTTTGTATTACCGCTCAACATCGGGAAATGCTTGATCAGGTGCTTGATTTTTTTTCAATTACTCCAGATTATGATCTTGATCTAATGCAAAAAAATCAAGATTTGTATACCCTCACTTCTCGCGCATTGCTCGCGCTTAAAATTCCTTTGGAAGATTTTAAACCTGATCTGGTTCTGGTTCACGGCGATACCACAACAACGATGACCGCGAGTTTGGCAGCATTCTATGCTGGTATTAAAGTAGGTCATATTGAAGCAGGTTTGCGCACTCACAATTTGAAATCACCTTTCCCCGAAGAGCTCAACAGGCAGTTTACAGGTCTAGTTGCGAACATTCATTTTGCGCCAACGACTCAGGCTAAAGCCAATCTTTTAAAAGAGCGCATTACGGAAGATTGTATATGCGTAACCGGCAATACCGTTATTGATGCGCTTCAGGAAACTGTAGAAAAAGTTCAGCAGCAGAATCCTGATTTTGCTGAAAACATTCCTTTTAAGACCAAAAAAGTAATTTTGGTTACAGGACATCGGAGAGAGAATTTTGGCGCCGGTATGCAACGCATTTGCCAAGCCGTCGCCCAACTCGCAACTCAGCGCGATGATATTCATTTTGTATATCCTGTGCATTTAAACCCTAATGTAAAATCTGTGGTTCATACTATTTTAGGTAATCATCCAAACATTACTTTAATTCCACCTTTAGAATATCCAGATTTTGTGTGGCTACTTGATAAATCGTTTCTAATCATTACAGACAGTGGCGGCGTGCAGGAAGAAGCGCCTAGCTTGGGAAAGCCGGTACTGGTAACGCGCGATACCACCGAGCGGCCTGAAGCCGTAACTGCCGGAACGGTTAAGCTTGTAGGCACTGATGCGGTGCAGTTAAAAATGGAAGTACTGCGTCTTCTAGAGGATGCCGAAGCCTATAAAATAATGAGCGCCGCACACAATCCTTATGGTGATGGGAAAGCCGCACAGCGCATACTAGATTTTGTTCTCCATTATTTTAAGGCTTAGCAATCTTTTAAATTGCGATTTTGGCCTTAATCTTTGCTAACTTTACCCTCTATGGAATTCTCATCTAAACTTCTGGAACAAGCCGTTTATGAAATGTCGCAATTACCGGGAATTGGTAAACGTACCGCATTAAGACTGGTTTTACACCTGTTGCGGCAACCCGAAAGTCAAACCGAACAATTAACAGAAGCGCTTACCGGTTTACGTAGCGGAATCAAATTTTGTAAAAACTGCCACAACATATCAGATACAGAGCTGTGTGAGATTTGCGCCAATCCTAATAGAGAAGCTGCTATAGTTTGTGTGGTTGAGGACATACGAGACGTGATGGCTATTGAAAATACCAGCCAGTATCGCGGACATTATCACGTTCTGGGAGGGAAAATTTCTCCATTGGATGGCATTGGTCCACAGGATTTGAATATTTATTCTTTAGTCGAAAAGGTAAGAAAAGGAGAGGTAGACGAACTTATTTTTGCACTGAGTTCTACGATGGAAGGCGATACGACCAACTTTTACATCTATCGCCAGATCGAATCTTTTGGGATTAAAACTTCTACGATCGCACGAGGTATTGCGGTGGGAGATGAGCTTGAATTTGCTGATGAGGTTACTTTAGGACGTAGTATTCTCAACCGTATTCCGTTTGAAAATTCATTAAAGCAGTAGCTATGTTGCTTTCGGTGATCATACTTTCGTATAAAGTGCCGTATTATTTACAGCTTTGTTTAGAAAGTGTGCAACGCGCAACGCAAGATATCGAAGCCGAAATAATTGTTGCTGACAACAACTCTTCAGATGAAACGGCGCATCTGGTCACAACCAATTTTCCGCAGGTACATTTTATTGAGAATTCAGAAAATCTGGGTTTTGCTCGGGCGTACAATCAAGCTGCTCAGCAAGCTAAAGGGAAATATTTTTGCATTTTAAATCCAGATACGGTGCTTCCCGAAGCTTGTTTTAAAACTCTTCTGGCTTTTGCTGAAAAGCAACAAAATTTTGGCGCTTTAGGTCCCAGATTGATCGATGGCGCCGGGGCTTATCTTCCGGAAAGTAAACGCAATATTCCCACTCCAAAAGTGGCACTTAAGAAGATGACCGGAGATACATCATCGTATTATGCTAATCAACTCGCACAGGATGAGGTGGGTTTAGCGCCGGTGTTGGTAGGGGCATTTATGCTCATTACACAATCGGCATATCACGAGCTAGGCGGGTTTGATGAGGCCTTTTTTATGTATGGTGAAGACATCGATCTCAGTTATCGCTTGCTTCAGCTGGGCTATGCCAATTTTTACTGCGGAAACCTTTCGGTAATTCATTTTAAAGGAGAAAGCACAATAAAAGATCGCCGGTATTTCCGAAGATTTTATAAAGCAATGTATATTTTTCAGCGGAAGCATTTTTCGCAAGGTTTCGTGTCTGATAAGCTTTTAGCGCTGGTTTTAAACTTTTTAGCATTCAGTAAAAAACAAGAAACGCTTGATAAAATAACGAGTGAAGAATCGTTGGAGCGCGCGTATTGGTGTTCTGATAGCGAAATTCCGAAAGGCTTAGCAACTAAATTGAAGCCTCAAATGAAATGCGAGTCTATTCGTTTAGATCAGATTACGACAAAATTACCGCCCGGAATACTCATTTTTGATATGAATGCGCTGTCATTTACTGAGGTGATCTCAACGATGCAGCTGTTAAAAAACAGCAAAAATAGGTTTCGCATACGCCCCTCAAATTGTAATTTTATCCTCGGAAGCGATTCCTCTACACATCGCGGGGCGTTACTAAAATGGTAGGCGGTTTAAATAAAAATCGTTTTCATAAGCTTTATTTTAGTAAATTCGCAAAAAATTAAAGTCAACTAATATTTATATTGATAATATGGCAAAATTTGAACTGAAATTACCGAAAATGGGAGAAAGCGTCGCTGAAGCTACGGTGACAAACTGGCTCAAAGAGGTAGGGGATACCATTGAATTGGATGAACCCGTTGTTGAAATTGCCACAGATAAAGTTGACAGTGAGGTTCCAAGTGAAGTAGAAGGTGTATTGGTAGAAAAGCTTTTTGAAGCTGACGATGTAGTTCAGGTAGGGCAAACCATTGCGATCATTGAAACAGAAGGAGAAGGGGATGCAACGCCAGAGCCGGCTACGAGTGAAGCAAATGAGGGTAATACTTCAGAAGAAGAAAATGCTTCAGAACAGGCGGCTGAGCAAATGTTTACAGAAGCAAAAGAAACTACTTCAGCACCAAGCATCAGCAACGATGGAGAGCGTTTTTATTCTCCATTAGTAAAGAGTATCGCTCAGGAAGAAGGTATTGCTCAGGAAGAATTAGATCAGGTTGAAGGTACCGGTTTAGAAGGCCGTGTGACTAAAGATGATATACTTACTTATGTGGCTAAGCGTAAAGACGGCGAAGTGCCATCTAAGCCAGCGGCAAAACCAACACAACCGGTTAAACAAGAAACACCGGCTGCTCCTGTAAGTGTTAACGGAGGTGACGAAATCATTGAGATGTCGCGTATGGGCAAAATGATTTCAAAGCATATGATCGCTTCGGTGCAGACTTCGGCACACGTACAATCGTTTATAGAGGTTGACGTAACCAATATTTGGAACTGGAGAAATAAGGTAAAGAATGAATTCCAAAAACGAGAAGGAGAGAAGTTGACGTTTACTCCAATCTTTATGGAAGCCGTGGCGAAGGCAATTCGTGATTTCCCAATGATCAACATTTCGGTTGATGGAGATAAAGTCATCAAGAAAAAGGATATCAATCTGGGTATGGCTGCGGCACTCCCTGACGGAAATTTAATTGTTCCTGTTATTAAAAAGGCAGATCAATTGAATTTAGTAGGAATGGCCAAAGCGGTGAATGATTTGGCTTCAAGAGCCAGAGCCGGAAAGTTAAAACCAGATGATACCGTTGGTGGAACATACACTGTTACTAATGTAGGTACTTTTGGCAGTGTTATGGGAACCCCAATTATTAATCAGCCTCAAGTTGGGATTTTAGCGTTAGGAGCGATTAGAAAAGTTCCGGCGGTAATAGAAACTCCTGAAGGTGATTTTATAGGAATCAGACAAAAAATGTTCTTATCACATTCATATGATCATCGCGTGGTAAATGGTGCTCTGGGTGGGCAATTTGTTCAGCGTGTTGCGCAGTATCTAGAAGATTGGGATGTGAATAGAGCAGTTTAGAACTGTTTGAGCGCATCTTGAAAAAATAAAAAAACCTGTGAGATCTTAACTTCACAGGTTTTTTTATTGGCACCGCCAAAGGGTTAATACTCTGTCTAGTTGGCTATCGAGATGCGTTAAAATTGAAAATTCGTTTCCGCGGAATTCTTCGTGAGTTTGCCCTCAGGTAGTTTACTAATTCAGTGCAGAATGTATGCTGTCTATGACAGCGCTTCAACAAAATTGTGTAGTAATTGTAAAGCAGGGACTTCTTCCGCAGCTTCGGCACTTAAAGGTTTTAAATGATCGTATGATTTTAAGTTTTTTGAAGCCTCTAGCGAATTGAGCTGGGTATTGGTAAGTTTTTTATAATACATATCCCAAGCTCCAAAGCAGCGTTTTGCAGAACTTCCTTCAGATAAAATCTTTAGATCAAAATGCCTTGGATCTGTGGTAATCTTTTTATAAATCTGATCAAGTGCTGGTTGATCACCCTCAATAAATTGAATAAAATGGCCGTCAAGATGAATTAAGATTCCGGTGAGTCCTAGTAGAGCATTAGAGGTTTTTGCGTGTTGAAGTAAGCTTTCTAAGTCCGAATCGTTTAGAATAAAACTTTGCGTGCTTAGATAAGCGATATGCGAAATCATTTTCGTTAAAAAGTTGGTTGTTTTGTAAATATAACGTGGTTTAGGGTGTTAAACAAAAGAATAATCTGTAGCTTTTTAACGTACAAAATACGTATATTAATGTGATTTTTATAAAATTGGTAATCGTACTTTTGTAGAAAATTTATACCAATGAACCTTAACCTAACTCGACCTATTTGCTTTTTTGATCTGGAAACAACCGGAATTAATGTGGCTAAAGACCGCATTGTTGAAATTTCGGTATTGAAAGTTTTTCCTGATGGAAAGGAAGAAAAGCATACCTGGCTCGTAAATCCTACTATACCCATCCCTGCTGAAACCACAGCGGTACACGGCATCAAAGATGAAGATGTAGCAGATAAACCCACATTTAAAGAATTGGCTACAGAGATCAACAATCTGATTAAAGATTCTGATCTGGCCGGTTTTAATTCTAATCGTTTTGATATCCCGCTTTTGGCCGAAGAAATGTTGAGAGCTGAAGTTGATTTTGATATGAAAAATAGAAATGCTATTGATGTACAGACTATTTTTCACAAAATGGAACAGCGTACCTTAAGCGCAGCTTACAAATTTTATTGTGATCAAACTTTAGAAGATGCACATAGCGCAGAGGCTGATACGATCGCCACTTATGAGGTGTTGAAGTCGCAGCTTGATCGCTATGAGGATCTCGAAAATAATATGAAAAGTCTGGCGGAGTTTAGTGCGCGTAAGAAGTTTGCAGATTTTGCCGGTTTTATTGCCTTTAACAAAGAGGGAGAAGAGATCTTTTCTTTCGGAAAACACAAGGGGAAAAAAGTAGAAGAGGTGCTTGAAAATGAGCCCGGCTATTTTGGATGGATTCAGAATGCCGACTTCCCGTTGTATACTAAAAAAGTATTGACGGCAATAAAGCTCAGAAAATTGAACACCAAGCTTTTTTAGCGATGTCTCGTGTATTTTTCCTCTTTGGTTTTCTGTTAGCAAGTAGTCTCATATTTGCTCAAGAAACTGCATTTAGAGGAAAAGTGATCGATGTAAATTCTAAAGAAGGAGTGCCTTATGCGCATTTGATCTTACCTGAACTCAAGCGCGGAACTTCGGCAGATGTGCACGGTGATTTCAGATTTGAGGCAGGCGATGTTGCTCAGTCTATGCAGGTGCTCGTGTCAAGCGTTGGTTATGAGACTAGAACGCTTACACTAGGCACTATGAGTGAAACCATAGCGCTTCAGCCTAGCTTAAATGCATTGCGGGAAGTCGTGATTTATGATCTTCAAGATCGCCGTAGTAAGCGCGTAAACCCGTTTGTAGGGGCAAAGATCGTGGGCTTGGGGAATTTTAGTGGAGGCGCTTATCCTTCAGCTTTAGCACGCTATTATGCGCGACCTAAAAAGTTTGATCAAGGATGTTTTTTGAAGAATCTGGAAATCGACTTTTATCGGGTGTTGGGTGCAGACAACCCGGCTGCCAAATTTAGGTTACGTATTTTAGAAGTTGCTGAAGATGGGCTTCCGGGTACCGATCTTCTGGATGACGGATTAGTACTGGAAAAGCCTGAAAATGCAGCCAGAATGAAAGTGAATATGCTGCCTTATAAATTAAGTGTTCCTTCCGAAGGCGTATATATTGTAGTTGAGCATTTATTTATTCCGGAGAATAAATTTACCGAAATCGTAAGTGTTCAAAACAATGAAGGCAATTATATCAATTATGAAGTAGAGCGCTATGCGCCTATTTTTAAAGGTATTGGAATTGCGAGAAACCAGAGCAACCCGCGTTGCTTTTATAAAAGCTTAACCGGCTGGAAACCGGTTACGCAATTAGATACAGCAGGCAGTGCTTTGGCGGGTAACGCGCCGGCACCTGCTTTTAAAGTTTTATTTACAGATTAGACGATGAAAATTATTTGTATAGGTCAGAATTACAGCGACCACATAAAAGAATTGAACAGCAAGGCGTCATCAGAGCCTATGTTTTTTTTAAAGCCAGACTCGGCGGTATTGCTTAAAAAGCACCCATTTGTAATTCCTGAATTTACTAATGAGGTACATTATGAGGTAGAGCTTCTGGTGCGTATCAATCGGTTAGGGAAATATATTCAGCCTAAGTTTGCGCATAAATATTATGATGAAATCGGTTTAGGTATTGATTTTACTGCACGTGATTTACAACGGGAGTGTAAAGAAAAAGGGCATCCTTGGGAAAAGGCCAAGGGCTTTGATGGTTCGGCGGTTTTAGGAGACTTCTGGGTACCTAAAGAAAAGTTCAAAGAATTGAATGATATTAACTTTCATTTAGAAAAAAATGATAAAATTGTGCAATCAGGGAATACGGCTAATATGATTTATGATATTGATACCCTGATCGCGCACGTGTCTCAATTTATGACCCTCAAAATTGGTGACATATTATTTACAGGAACACCTGCCGGGGTAGGGCCTGTAGCAATAGATGATAGATTGACCGGCTATTTAGAGAATGAACCCATATTTACTGTGAATATAAAATAACCTTAAATCAAAAAACTTATGCCCACCCATTACGATTTATATCAGTTAGAAGATATGTCTGGCGGCGACAAAGAATTTATGAAAACTGTTGTCGAAGCATTTCTTACCGAAATTCCGCCTGATCTTGAAAGTATGCAAATGGCAATTGACAATGACAACCATAAGATGGCGTATCAATTTGCTCATAAAATGAAGCCTAACCTAGAAATGTTTGGGATAGATCTAATTCGTGAAATTTCGGCGATGGAACGCTGGGCTGATAGCAACAAACCTACTTCTGCGATCAGACCACAGCTCAATACCATCGTGACTTATATTAATAATGCAATAGAAGAAATGCGCAAAGACTGGAAGATGTAATGCGAGCTCATATTATTACCATTGGTGATGAAATACTTATAGGTCAGATCGTAGATACCAACTCGGCTTTTATTGCGAAAGAACTTGATAAAATAGGGGTTGAGGTGTATCAGGTCTCTTCGATCTCAGACTCTAAAGAAAATATTGTACACTGTCTTGAAGAAGCTCAGAAAACCGCCGAAATTGTATTGATCACAGGCGGTTTAGGTCCAACAAAAGACGACGTCACTAAACATACCTTTTGCGAATTTTTTGATGATGTTTTAGTAGAAGATCAAGCGGTACTACACAACATTGAACGCATTTTTAAGCATCATGTAAATAGGCCTATGCTTCCGGCAAATCGCTCGCAAGCACTTGTGCCTAGTCAGGCTACGGTTTTGATGAATCATAACGGCACTGCACCCGGAATGTGGATGAAATCAGGTAAAACGGTGTTTATATCGATGCCCGGTGTGCCTTTTGAAATGAAAGGTTTAATGACATCTGAGGTTATTCCGCGGCTTCAGAAGGAATTCAGCAGGCCTTTTATTTTACATAGAACGCTACAAACCTACGGGATGGGGGAAAGCGAGATCGCTGATCGAATAGCTGATTGGGAAAATGCGCTTCCTGCAGATATTAAACTTGCTTATTTGCCTGCACTGGGAAAAGTACGTCTTCGACTTTCAACTAAAGGACCGGATAAAGCTTTATTAGAGCAACGTCTAGACGAGCAGATCAAAGGTTTGCACGCACTTATAGGAGAAATTATAGTAGGTTATGATGACGGGGATTCTATTGAGGCTGTGGTCGCGAGACTGCTAACCGAAAGACACCGTACCTTGGCCGTTGCAGAAAGTTGTACCGGCGGGCAGATTTCAGCGGCAATTACAAGTATTCCGGGAGCATCAGCCTATTATAAAGGCGGAATGGTTACCTATGCCACACATTCAAAAGTCGAATTGCTAAAAATAGAGCAGAAGCTTATTGATGAACATTCGGTGGTGAGTGCAGAAGTCGCAGAAGCGATGGCACGATCGGTACAACAACGGTATGGAGCAGATTATGCAATTGCCACTACAGGAAACGCCGGACCCACAAAGGGAGATTCTGATGCAGATGTTGGCACGGTTTACATAGGGATTGCTTCGCCAAGTGGCGTAGTTGCTCATAAATTTATGATGGGTAGTCAGCGCGAACGGGTAGTTTCAAAAAGCGTCAATAAAGCTTTTGAACTGCTTCAGAAAGAAATTTTAAAAAACTCGTAATTTAAGTTGGTCAACTTGTTTTAGTTGTGTAAATTTGCACCCTGTTTTTCAGTAACACATTATAAAGTTTAGAATCATGTCAAGAGTTTGTGAGCTTACGGGCAAAAAAGCAATGGTAGGAAACAATGTTTCTCACGCGATGAATAAGACCAAGCGTAAATTTGATGCCAATTTAATCAAAAAGCGTTTCTATATTCCTGAAGAAGATAAGTGGATTACATTAAAAATTTCTACAGCCGCTCTTAAAAATATAAATAAGAAAGGTATTACTGCTGTGCTTAAAGAAGCACGTGCTAAAGGCTTTCTTACTAAATAATAACGGTATAACGATTAGGAATTATGGCAAAGAAAGGCAATAGAGTACAGGTAATTTTAGAGTGCACAGAGCATAAAGCTTCTGGGAAACCAGGAACTTCTCGTTATATTACCACTAAGAACAAGAAGAACACACCAGATAGAATGGAGTTGAAAAAATTCAACCCTATCTTGAATAAAATGACTGTTCACAAAGAAATAAAATAAGACATGGCAAAGAAATCAGTAGCAACATTACAGACCGGTTCAAAACGTTTGACCAAAGCCATTAAAATGGTAAAATCTCCTAAGACAGGAGCTTACACTTTCGTGGAAGCTGTTATGGCACCAGAAATGGTTGGAGAGTTTTTAGACAAAAAATAAGACATTCTAAATGTTTATACGTAGCCGTTACACTTTGGTGTAACGGCTTTTTGTATTTTTTTATTTTTGTCTCAATTTTAAACAAGGTTAAAGAGATACCTTTGCGTTGTTAACTATGCATCTTAAATACGATGAGTTTTTTCAAAAAAATATTTTCAAAGGAAAAAAAGGAAACTTTAGACAAAGGTCTAGAGAAAACCAATGCTAACTTTTTAAACAAGTTAGGTAAAGCTGTTGCCGGTAAAAGCAAGGTTGATGATGAGGTGCTTGACGATCTTGAAGAAGTATTGGTTTCAAGCGATGTAGGCGTTGCGACTACCATAAAGGTCATTGACAGGATCGAGGCTCGTGTGGCACGCGATAAATATTTAGGGACCGAAGAACTCAATACTATTTTAAGAGAAGAGATCGCAGGTTTGATGAGCGAGACCAATACCGGTGACGCTACAGATTTTACCGTTCCTGCTAAAAAGCCTTATGTGATTATGGTAGTTGGTGTCAACGGTGTAGGGAAAACTACAACCATCGGGAAACTGGCACATCAATTCAAGCAGAAGGGACTTAAGGTGGTTCTTGGTGCCGCAGATACGTTTAGAGCAGCAGCGATAGATCAATTACAAATTTGGGCTGACCGGGTAGATGTTCCTATCGTAAAACAGCAGATGGGAAGCGATCCGGCATCGGTGGCTTTTGATACCGTACAGAGCGCTGTAAAGATGGATGCTGATGTGGTGATCATTGATACTGCCGGGCGTTTACATAATAAGATCAATTTGATGAAAGAATTGACCAAAGTAAAACGTGTGATGCAGAAAGTGATCGATGATGCTCCAGACGAGGTTTTATTGGTTTTGGATGGTTCAACAGGTCAAAATGCATTTGAGCAGGCTAAGCAATTTACAGCGGCTACAGAGGTGACTTCGCTTGCTGTTACCAAGCTAGACGGAACCGCAAAAGGCGGTGTTGTCATTGGTATTAGCGACCAGTTTCAAATTCCGGTGAAATACATTGGTGTAGGAGAAGGAATTGAGGATTTACAGGTTTTCAATAAAATTGAATTTGTTGATTCATTTTTTAGAAATTAGCAGCTAAACACTATTAAATAAGAAGGCATCCACAATTGTGAGATGCCTTTTTGTATTTTAGGGTGAAATTTAAGCACCCTATGAAACAACTACTACTTTTATTAAGCATTGCCTTTTTATTTTCCTGTAAAGAAACCTCTTCAAATGCTTCTACTGAAGAAGCAACTCAGACCTTAAATGACTCTACCGTTCAAGAACGTGAATATGCCGTTTTAGACTCTAAAGTCTTAACTGATGAAACGCTTTGGAAGTCGTTTGATTTTGAAGTGAAGATGTTTACCGAAACAAAATACGATCAACTCAAGCCTTTTATTTTCGAGAAAACTATTCCTGAAATTCAACAGGCTGTGGCTCAAGGCCAACTTACTTATGAAGAGTTGGTTCTTTTTTACCTAAGCCGAATTAAAAAATACGACCGTAACAACGACTTGTCATTAAACTCGGTTATTGCCTTAAATCCTAAAGTTTTGGATCAAGCCCGCGAATTAGATGCGAACCGTGCAGATGACTTCGATCCATATTCTATTTATGGAATGCCTATTCTGCTGAAGGATAACATCAATGCAGCAGATATGCCTACTACTGCCGGAGCAGTGGTTTTTGAAGATAATGACACCGGAGATGCATTTATCACCCAAAAACTTAAAGAACACGGTGCGCTTATTTTAGGAAAAGCCAATTTGAGCGAATGGGCGTATTTCTTTTGTGGCGACTGCCCAAGCGGTTATTCGGCAGTGGGCGGACAAACCTTAAATCCCTACGGAAGAAAAATACATGACACTGGTGGCTCTAGTTCGGGTAGTGGCGTTGCAATGGCTGCTAATTTTGCGGTTGCAGCGGTAGGTTCAGAAACCAGTGGTTCTATACTTTCACCATCCAGTTCAAACTCGGTTGTAGGTCTGAAGCCAACAATTGGTTTATTATCTCGCGGCGGGATCATTCCTATATCTAGCACGCTAGACACACCGGGACCTATGACACGCAATGTAATTGACAATGCGATCTTATTACAGGCGATGACCGGTCTTGACGAAGATGATGCTGCCGCTGTTAATTTAAATGCAGCATCCACTGATTATGTAAACGGATTAAAAGATGTTGTGGCTTCTGCATATTTAAGCGAAAAGCGTCTAGGCTATTATACCAATTATGATGATACGCTTTATCTGCAAGCTGTTGAAGCGTTACGAGAAGCTGGAGCCATATTAATACCTATTGAGCGTCCGGAAGTTGATTTGCCGCAGTTTACGCGTGTTCTCAATCTTGATATGCAGAAGGATTTACCGGCATATATAGCCAATTATGGATCAAAGAATTTGGCTGTGAAGGATCTCGAAGATATCACAGGATTCAATAAAAAAGATTCTTTGATTAGAATGCCTTATGGTCAAAAACTTTTATATGGGGTGCTTGCAGATTCTGCTTCAGCGGAAGAATTTACAGCCATAAAAGATACACTAGAACGCAATGGGAGACGCTTTTTTGACGAACCGATGAAAGTCAATGATCTTGATGCGGTGTTATCCATCAATAATTATATGGCGGGCTATGCGGCTGTGGCAAAATATCCGGCAATTACTGTGCCTATGGGCTATCAAGAAGATAACCGTCCTATGGGATTGACCTTTATTGCTCCCACCTTATCTGAAGCGCAGCTTTTAGAACTCGCTTATGCATACGAGCAAATTTCAAAAATGCGTAAAACACCGACGAATTTTGAGGAGTAACTATTAAAAAACCTCATTCAATACACCCCATAAATCATTATCATAAGAAGTAGGGCCTAAATCCTCAGAATAGGCCGCCGGCCCTAATCTTACAATAACCATTTTTTTACTGGGAATCACGTAAAGCTTTTTATCGTTGCCGCCTAAACCGGCAATAAGATCATCAGGCGCGTTAGGAATTAGTTTTCCGGTAAAGGTTTGTGTAGAACCCGGAAGTTGATAACTAGCTTTTCCATTAAGCCACCAGAGATATCCATAAGCCGGATTAAGCTCTTGCGATGTGGTGATCATGGCTTCATAATATGCGCTATTTAGCAATTGGTTTCCATCCCAACTTCCTTGATTTAAATTAAGTAAACCAAAGCGCGCCATACTGCGCGCCGTACTAAAATAAACGTTATTATATCCTAAGCTTACCCAGCGCCCATCGAGACCTATTTGAGTCTTTAGTTCATTTTCAAAAAAAGCTTCAAAACCCTTGGATGTTGCAGCATCTAACACCGGTTGAAGCAAGGTGTAATATGCGTTATAATAATACCATTCGGTATCGGGAGTAGTTTTAAAGTGTAAGCATTCAGGATCATAGCATGCGGTATTCTCAGCAGTAAAATCACCTCCCGAAGTCATCGTGAGTTGATTCTTGATTAGTATAGCATCTTCTTGTTCGTCAGTCATGGAGGTCCATCCACGGCCTAAAAACGCGGTGGTTTTATCGTTGAGATCTAGTAAATTTTGCTGAGCAGCAATGCCAACTGTTAAAGCCGTCAAGGTTTTTCCGGCGGAATTCCAGGGAAAAACATCTGTTGCTGTTTTTTCATTAAAATAGGCTTCATAAGCGATTTTTCCGTTTTGTAGTATCAAAAATGCTTCGGTATGCGTTGAAGCCAAAAAGCTTTCTAATTCAGCCATTTTAGCGGTATTCCAACCTAGGTCGGTCGGATCGCTCGTGGCCCACTCCGTTCCGCTTAGCGGCGGAAAATAAAGCGTTTCATCTGTAGGATTTTCGGGAGCATTGGTTTCATCAGAAGAACAAGCGATTAACCCTAATACCATCAGCATAAAAAATAAAGATCTCATAGTCAGAAGGTTTAAGAATCCACTAATTTAAGATATAAAAGCCTTAAAATACCGTATCTTTGCGCCCCAAAATAAAGAGCATTATGCGTACTAAAACCCTTAAGAAGAATAAAATAAACGTGGTGACTTTAGGTTGTTCTAAAAACGTTTATGATAGTGAAGTGTTGATGGGCCAATTACGTGCAAACAACAAAGAGGTGGTGCACGAGGAAGAAGGTAATGTGGTGGTGATCAATACCTGTGGTTTTATCGCTAATGCTAAAGAAGAATCTGTAAATACCATTCTTGACTATGTGCAGAAAAAAGAAGATGGTGTTGTAGATAAGGTCTTTGTTACGGGCTGTCTCTCTGAGCGCTATAAGCCTGATTTGCAGAAGGAAATTCCTAATGTAGATCAGTATTTTGGGACTACAGAATTGCCGGGTTTACTAAAAGCTTTAGGTGCAGATTACAAGCACGAATTGATAGGCGAGCGTCTTACCACCACGCCTAAGAACTACGCTTATTTAAAAATTGCTGAAGGTTGCGACCGCCCTTGTTCATTTTGCGCGATTCCGTTAATGCGTGGGGGGCATAAGAGTACGCCAATTGAACATTTAGTAACCGAAGCTGAAAAACTTGCTGCCAACGGAATTAAAGAATTGATTCTAATTGCGCAAGATTTAACCTATTATGGACTTGATCTGTACAAAGAGCGGGCGTTGGCAAAATTATTACGCGAATTAGTAAAGGTCGAAGGGATTGAGTGGATTCGCTTGCACTATGCATTTCCTACCGGTTTCCCGATGGATGTGCTTGATGTGATGAATGAGGAGTCAAAAGTGTGTTTTTACTTAGATATTCCGTTGCAGCATATTTCGACTAAATTATTAAAGTCGATGCGTCGTGGAACCACCTATGAAAAGACTAATGCGCTGCTGAAAACCTTTAGAGAAAAAGTGCCGCAAATGGCGATCAGAACTACTTTGATCGTGGGTTACCCCGGCGAAACTCAAGAAGATTTTGAGTTGCTGCGCGATTGGGTAAAAGAGATGCGTTTTGAACGTTTAGGTTGCTTTACCTATTCACACGAAGAAAATACCCACGCCTATACTCTTGAAGAAGATGTTTCCGAAGAGGTGAAAATGGAACGTGCTAATGAGATTATGGCGATACAATCGCAAATTAGTTGGGAATTGAATCAGGAGAAAATAGGAAAGGAATACCGCATCGTCATTGACCGAAAAGAAGGAAATTACTTCGTAGGCCGTACCGAATTTGATTCACCAGACGTAGATAACGAGGTGCTTATAGATGCTACTCAGCATTATTTGAAAACGGGCGAATATGTTACTGTAACTATCACTGATGCAGAAGATTTTGATCTGTACGCTGCGCCGGTAAGTAAATAAAAGGTTATCTTTAGGAATATATATTCCTAGAGATGAAAGCGATCACATCTAAAATTCATAAAAAGCAGCGCAATGTGCTGATAGTTTACGGGCTTTTTTACTTGATTATGGGTATCATCCCACAATTTAATGAAGAGTCTTCTTTAGTTTCTTGGAGTTATATCTTCGTTGGCGTCGTTATGTTAGGCACTATTGGCTATCAAGCGTATAAAGGCAATTACTTTTCCATCATAAAATGGAATGATAACATTTTAGCTTTTAAAAGCCCTGAATCTAAATTCGTTCAGTTTAAACGTAGCGCGATTAAATCAGTTAAATTAACTGATAAAAGTCTTACCATAAATGCCGGACTGGGCGATGGCGAAATGTTAGATCTTGATTATTTTAAAACGGAAGATCTGGAGTATTTTAAAAAGGATTTTGTAGAAGGCGCGCTTACTGAGACTGAAGCTTATAATCTAGCGGAAGCGTAAACGCAAATCTTCGGTATGACATTGCTCCACTCATTATAACTGCACTGGGCGGGCTATGATTGCCAAAAGCATCAATGACAAAAGTTTCGTTAGCTTGTATCGAAGATTGCTCCGCGTTGTCATAGAGAATACTTAAAGCCTCTACATCGAGTTTGACGTAAGTACGATCTAAAATTTTTCGAAACTCAAAATGCAGGTAAGGCGGGGTTTCAAACTTCTTGTAAAATATTCTAAAGTTATTTTCGTGTAATTGCTTTTTAGCCAAAGCGCGCATAAAATGCAATACAGAGCCATTGTAAGAATCTTCCCGATTCTTTAAATATTTTCTACGTGTTTTTTCTTTCAGTTCCTGAAAAAAGCTGAATCCTTCGTAATATACCATATTCATAATAGGATATTGTATAGACCTTCCCTTATCGTAAGCCACATAAAAATCAGTCAAGGTGTATCTAATAGTGTATCCCAGATGCTTGTTTTCTATAATAAGCGGTTCATTAGCCCAGGCGGAAAGCTTCAGTTTTGATGGACTGTAGTGCAATCCTAACGCATCTTCATTTAAAATGCGACACTTTTGTGCTTCGGGTGAATTCCCCAAAAATTGCGTTCTGAAAACGTCAAGTTTACGTTGCCTCGACCACGGATCGGTTTCTAAAAATACCTGATCTAAGGTTTCGGTTTTTTCAGAAAGGTAAACAGGCGGCATTTCGCCATTTGTATATTTATTGAGGTAGACGGGGGCGTAGCCCATCATCGTGATCACTAAAGGGCTCGTAATGCCTTCTTGAACCGGAATACTGTAATGTCCATTTTTATTGGTAATGGTGCCTACGGTAGTACCATCAAAATAGACACTTGCAGCTTCTAAAACGGTAGAGTCTTTTGTACTGTACACATAGCCCTCTAAGCGTTGTTGACCAAATAAAGAGCCTGAAAGAATTACTAGCAAGAGGAAACGATAATGCATAAAAAAACTATTACTGCAGTTATAAAACTACAATAATAGTTTTCAAATCTATCTAAATTAACCTTTATTTCTTCAAAGCTTCTTGAGCCTCAAGATTTTGGTTTACTAACTTCACCTCGAGTCCTAAATCCTGCACTTTTTTAAGTTGGGTTTTAGCATCACCTACAATCACATAGATGAGTTTTTCAGGATCAGCATAGGTGTTTGCCAGTTCTTTGATCTTATCTAGTGTAATCTCTTTTACAGTTTCCTGCTGATCTAAAATATAATCAGGCTCAAAATCAAGCGTTGCGATTTCGGTAAGATAGCCCAGTTTTGCATACGGAGTTTCAAAACTTCGAGCATTACTTTTAATAAAATAGCCTTTAGTCAACTCTAAGTCATCTGCATCGAAATCTTCAGCATAACTACGCATAATTTCTCTAACAAGCTCAGTACTTTCAGCAGTTACATTGCTACGCACTCCACTGCTCACGATGAATGGACCGGGGAGGGCAGAACCTGCAAATCTAGATCGCACACCATAGGTATAGCCTTTGGTCTCGCGCAACATCTGTGTAAGTTCACTAGCAAAACCACCACCGCCTAGGCGATAATTCATCATTTGCGCTGGAAGAAAATCTGGATCTTTAGCTGAAAGTGCCGCATAGCCAAATCTCAACTGTGATTGTTTAGCTCCGGGGACATCAATAAAGTACACCATTCCACGCTCTAAATTGGCTTGCACAATAGGCATTTTTACACTAATATTTTTTGATTTCCATTCTTGGGTTAATGGAGTCAAGGCATTAGTAATGCTACTTTCATCAAGAGCACCTACTACTTCTATAGTGGAAAGATTAGGAGCATAGGTTTCATAAAATTGCTTTACATCTTCAAGGCTTAATGCTTCAACTGAAGCAGTTGTGCCAAGAATATTCTTAGACAGTGTATGATCTGGGCCGTAGATCGCTTTAGCAAAAGCAAGATCAGCGATACTGCCGGGATCTGCTTTTTGCTGCTCTAAGCTCGTGAGCATATTTTTTTTCTCTATCTGAAATTCTTCAGCATCCCAGCGGGGAGTCAAAAGCATTTCAGAAACCAGTTGCATGGTTTTATCAAAATTTCGTGCGAGCGTGGTTCCGCTTAGGGTTGTGGCTTCTTGACCAGCATAGACCCGTACCGATGCACCTAATATATCTAATGCTTCTTCTAACTGCGCTGTAGTTTTATTTTGAGTTCCTTTAGTAAGAAGTTCTGCAGTAAGATTAGCCACGCCACTTTGATTCTCAGGCTCGCTGATCTGACCTCCGGCGATGGTTATTGCAAAATTTATAAGCGGAACTTCAGTATTTTCTATCCCATAAATTTGGAGTCCGTTTTCTAATTCTTTTTCCCAAACTTCAGGAACTTTAAGCTGCGGACTTTCGCCATAAGGCGGCTCAACGGTGCGGTCAAAAGAAGAAGGGGTACGCTCATACTCGGCAGCGATTGAAGGATCAAAAGTTTCTTCAGCACCGTTTACAATTTTTTCTTCTACAACTTCAGCTTCCTGAGCGTCAGCAAGGGCAAGTGTTGCTTCACCCTTTGGAACAAAACTGGTTACAACATAATTCTTATTTTTGATGTAGGCTTCATAAACACGCTTAACATCTTCTAGGCTTACTTTTTGAATTTGCTTAATGTCTTCATTGATATAACCCGGACTTCCGGCAAAAATTTGATATTGTGCCAACTGAAACCCTTTACCCAAAACGCTGCTCAGTCCGTTGTAAAAGCGGGTTTCCTGTTTGGCTTTGATACGCTCCAAATCTTCTGCGGTCATTCCGTTACTTTCAAAAAGTGCCAAAGCCTGATCGATTCCTACTTTAACCGAATCAAGATCAACACCAGAATTAGCGCGTACGCTCAAGCTGATTTCTCCGGCGAGTTCTGAGCCGCTGTAATACATTCTAGGGTTAGAAGCTAGCTGAAGTTCGTCAATAAGTACCGTGTTCAGCGGCGCCTTTTTTCCGTCAGATAAGTATGTGGTTAAAACTTCTAGCGCATATGAATCTTCGGTGTATTCCGGAGTTGCCGGCCAAGTCATTGTAAGTTGAGGCAGGCGGGCAAAATTATCTTCGTAGTATAAGTTCTTGTTTTCAGTAAGCTGCGGAATTTGTTTCTCGAGAGGCGCTATGGCTTCGCCACGAGGAATCTCACCAAAATACTTCTGGATCCATTCTTTAGTTTGTGCTGTATCAAAATCTCCGGCAATGGTCAAGGTCACATTGTTAGGAACATACCAGCGGTTGTAAAATTCTTTGACATCAGCAAGGGTAGCATTTTGCAAATCTTCTAAAGAACCGATCACTTGCCAGTTGTAAGGATGGTCTTTAGGATATAGATTTTTATGAATCACATAACGCTCGTGACCATAAGGGCGGTTGTCATAGCTTTGGCGCTTTTCGTTTTTTACGACCTGCTTTTCTTTAGCCAAAACTGGATCAGTCACGGTATTGATAAAATAGCCCAATTTATCAGCTTCTGCCCAAATCATTTTTTCTAGGGCATCGCTAGGCACAGTCTGAAAGTAGTTGGTACGATCTCTGTTGGTTGAGCCATTAGCGCCGCTACCACCTACGCGTGCGCTCAATTGGTCAAGACCACCTTTTCCTAAATTTTCAGATTCTAGAAAAAGTAAGTGCTCAAAAAGATGCGCAAAACCTGTACGGCCTTCCTTCTCACGTGCAGATCCTACGTGTGCCGTGAGTGCAACACCAACCACAGGATCTGAAGTATCTTTATGCAAAATTACCGTCAGACCATTGTCTAGGGTATATTCTTCATAATCAACTTTAAAATCGGTTTCAGTTGTGTTAGATTCAGGCTTAGTTTCTTTCTCTTGATCACATGCGATAAAACTAAAGCTCAGAAGCAATAGGTATAAAAAAGTATTTTTCATAGTAGTTAATCTAGAGCGCTTTCGGCACCCGGTGTATTTTTATCTTCTTCCAATTTTTCGATCTCTTCAAAAAACTCTTCAGGCTTCATAATACGCATCGTTTTTTGAACAACAATAGTATTTGATAAGGTGTAAACGTGGTTGTCTTTATTCCGCAGGTGCAGAAAGAATAAGGTAATATTCTCAACACGCCCAGACATTGGAAAATCTTTATCTACAATCTCTACGTAATCACCAATTTTTAGCGGATGATTAAAAAACAAAATCAATCCGGAAGTGATATTGCAAAGCAAAGACCACTGCGCAAAAAAGGCAACACCTAAAATAGTAATTACAGATCCAATTCCAGCAATTACATCTTGTCCCGAAAGTCCCCAGATCACTGCTAGACAGAATCCTAGTACCATAAAGAATAGAATGTTCAGGACCTTTATGGTGAGTTGTTTGCGGGTGATATCAAAATTAGCACGCCTGTATCTGCTTACGATAAGTTTTGAAACGACGTAGCGAATAATGCCTAAAACAAATAGGAGAATCAGGCTTTCAATAAGTTTGAATTCGAGTGGAGTCAAGGTATTTATTTTCTGTAATTATTGGGGTTGTTAAGGAATAAGGCGTTTGCAAAGAATAGTTTTCCATTTTCCCAGAAGGCTCTAAAAAGCGGATCGTCTACCATATACGTGATCGTTCCGCGGCCCATAGGTTCTACGCCAAATACTAAACTGTTGCTTAGATCTTTTAAAGCTGCTTCGCCTGCAAAACCAGATACGCGTTTAGGTTCAGCATCTAAATAGCCTACATTGTAACCACGATCTAAAAGCGCATAAGCATCGCTACCTATTTTTAAGCTGTAGTAAGTGTCTGAATAACCAAAAGCTAACGGATGTGTCGTATCTATATTGGTTTTAAAAATACTACCACTGATCAGGTTTTTAGCGCTTTCTTTTTGACGATCTGCATAAGCGATAGTTTTTGAGGTGATGGTATCTTTTGGCACTTCGGTGATCGCAGTTTTTAGATTGAAACCTTCCTGATCTGCAAATACACGTAGTGCGTTATCAATAGCGATTAGATTTCCGCCACTGCGTACCCAAGCTCTTAAGTCTTGTAGGACATTATCATTAAAATTATACCTTCCGCTAGGCAAGACTAAAACATCATAATCACTCCAATTGATGCGCCCTAAATCTGAAGCCTCTATAGAAGTCACAGGGTACTGTAACTGCTGCTCAAAGAAATGCCAAGTAGCACCGTAGCTTAATGACGAAGTTTGCTCGCCGGTAAGCACGCCAATTTTAGCTTTATTAATAAGCTTTACAGCAGAAGAACCAAAGTCTGGACCTGCAGTCGCAAAACTTGTAGGTACTGCGGTAATTGAGCGCTCAAACTCATTAGCGATAGCCACTAGATCAGTGTCAAAATTTTCTGAAGGATTATCGCTACGCGTGATGATCAAACTTCCGCTAGGATAATTTACCGTGCTGTTAGTAAAGGCTTCTTCTGTAAAACGCACTTTAATGCCTGCATGAAGCAAGGCGCTTAAAAAGCGTGCGTCACGCATACTATTCCATTTTGCAATATATCCTGCTGCGCTTTTAGAGACTGAATTTTGAGTAGATGAAGCAACATATTCTGAAGCCGATGCTGCAGCTTTAGTACTGGCAACAGCATCTAAACCATAAGCATACGGTAAACTCCAAGCGGTGATATCGTAAGTTAGGGGTGTGGTCAGAACTGCTTCGGGCTCAAACAGAACGTGTACTAGTTTTCCTTTAGGCTGATCAGTACTTAGCGTTATTGCTTTTGGGTAGCTCAGCGAAGTTTTATCAGCATCGCCATAAGCGGTACCTGATGCTTTACCTGCACCTGTGAAAGAATATTCAATTTGGTGAATGTCTAACAAAGCTGCAAGGGCATTGAGATGATCGAGTTCACCGGTAAGCGTAAATGTTTTAAACTCAACGTCAGGATTGCTGTAATACGTGTTAAATTCAGTATTTAGACGGTCAACGTTTTTCGCAGCAACTTCAACTGTAGAAAGTCCGGTGGTAAAGTGATGCGCAACACGATCGACTAACGTAAGAACGGTACCGTCTGCTTTTTCAATTCCTAAGCCTGCGCGGCCTCCACCAGCTTGTTCATATGTCATCCCAATGGTTCCCGTGTAAGTCGGGTAAGTGTCCCCGTAACTAGGGTAGAGAAGGTCAAAAACTTCTCGGGTAAAAAATAACCATCCGTTTTCATCAAAGTATTTTGCGTTATTTGTACCTATTTCACGCTGAAATTCAAACTGAAAAGGCGTAATGATCTCGTGATAAGGTTCAGCAGCGGGAGCAAAATAATACGGACTGTTGATCCCTTGTTCGTGAAAATCCACGTGAATATGCGGCATCCATTTATTATAAACTTTTAAACGTTGCTGGGTCTCTACTTGAGTCGCCCAAGCCCAGTCGCGGTTTAGATCAAAAAGGTAATGATTGGCACGCCCGCCTGGCCAAGGTTCATTATGCTCAGCCGCATCAGGATTAGTGTCATACGGTGTAGCTTTAACTTTATTGTACCAGTTGGCATAACGGTCGCGTCCGTCAGGATTGACACAAGGATCAATGATTACCACAGTATTTTGCAGCCAATCTTTTTTAGTGGTGATAAGTTCGTATAGCGTAAGCATAGAAGCTTCGGTGCTACTAGCTTCGTTACCGTGCACGTTATAACTGAGCCAAACGATCGCTTTATCCGGCGAAGCGCTTCCATCAGTTAAACCGGCATTTTTAAGTTGGTTGGTACGTATCGTTTCAATATTCGCCTGATTTTCGGGCGTGGTGATCACGGCATAGGTTAATGGCCTGCGTTCATTGGTTTTTCCATATTCATAAAACGTAACCCAATCAGAATGTTCTGCGACATATTTAAAATAAGCCACAACATCTGCGTGTCTTGAAAATTGGGTCCCAACTTGATACCCTAAAAATTCTTCAGGTGATTTTAAGTCTTGAGCTACGGAAAGAATAGAAAAAAGAAAAGCGAAAAGATAAGTAAACTTGTGCATACAATTATAGGGTTAGTAAGCGGTAAATCTACTAAAATTGTGATTAAGTGATGTCTGCGAATTAACGTAAATTTGTGGCATAAACTCAGTTAAGACTAGTAGTTTTGCAATCATTTTGTGATTGTTAATTATAGCAGTTTAAATAGCTTAAAAAGTAAAATTTGCTGCGATAAATTAGGAATTTCCTAATCAGTTTTTTTTGAAACCTTTATCAATGTCTGTAAAGCATATACCTTATAAAAATACCGGTTACTACTCAAAGTTGATTTGTGATTATCTGGAACAGAAAGAGGAGTTAAAATCATTTTATGGGCATTTTCCGAATCTGGAAAATTTTAAAAAGCAGATCGCAGATAAGAAGTTTTCAACTGAAAATAGAGCAACTCTCGTAAAAGCCTTACACCGTCAATATCAGAATCTAAATTCTAGTGACGAGGTAACGAAGGCCATCAATTTGCTGTCAGAACCACAAACCTTTACGGTTACTACCGGGCACCAACTCAATCTATTTACGGGCCCGTTGTATTTTTTATACAAGATCATTAGTACGATCAATTTGGCTAAAAAGCTAAAGGAAACATATCCTGAGCAAGATTTTGTTCCTGTTTATTGGATGGCAACTGAGGATCACGATTTTGAAGAGATCAACTATTTTAGAATTCACGGGAAAAAAATTCAATGGAATAGACCGGATACTACCGACAATGATAGCGGTGCGGTTGGGCAATTAAACACTGAAGGGCTAGAGCAAATCTATGAGCTTATTTGTGCTGAATTTGGAAACACAAACTCGGCTCGAGACCTTTGCAAATTGTTTGAAGATGCCTATCTGAAACACAACACGCTTACCGAAGCTACACGTTACCTTGCTAACGAATTATTTGCGGCGTATGGTCTGGTGATCGTTGATGGGGATGATGCCGATTTAAAGCGCATTTTTGCGCCTTATATGCAAAACGAGTTGGTAACGCAAACTGCTTTTGATGCGGTGCAAACACAAGCTGAAAAGCTGGAAGAAGCAGGGTATGGCGTTCAGGTGAATCCGCGGGAGATCAACTTGTTCTATCTGGCGGAAGGAATTCGAGAGCGTATTATTGAGAAAGAAGGACGGTATTTTGTAAATGATACGGACATAGCATTTTCTAAAGACGAACTCTTAGAAGCATTAGCCGAGCGACCCGAAGCATTTAGTCCTAATGTAATAATGCGACCGCTTTATCAAGAGGTGATCTTACCCAATCTGGCCTATATAGGTGGAGGAGGAGAGATCGCTTATTGGTTAGAGTTGAAAAGCTTTTTTGATAAGGTTGAAGTTCCATTTCCTATGTTGATGTTGCGTAATTCGGCGGTTTTGATCACCGAGAAACAAGAAGAAAAGCTACAAAAACTGGATCTTTCTATTGAAGAATTATTTTTAAGTCAGAATGATCTTGTAAATCGAAAAATCAGACGGATCTCAAATATTAATGTTGATTTTACTCCGCAAAAAGAACATTTAGTCAAGCAGTTTGAAGCAATGTACAGCATCGCACAAGAAACTGATGCTTCTTTTTTAGGAGCGGTAAAAGCTCAGGAAGTAAAGCAACTTAAAGGCTTAGAGCATTTAGAAAAGCGTCTGTTAAAAGCACAAAAGAAAAAATTGAGTGATCACGTAAAGCGCTTTACGAGTATTCAGAACGAATTGTTTCCGCAGGAAAACTTGCAAGAGCGTGTGACCAACTTTTCAGAGTTTTATCTGCACTACGGAAAAAATCTGATTCCGCAGTTATTTGAAGCGTTAGATCCTTTAGATTATCGCTTTACAGTTGTAACGCAATAATACTATTTGATCAGTTTTTTACCTTCTATACTAATCGCAGAGCCATCCATACATTGAATGCTGTCAGGATCTCTGGTTGCGAGTTCAGCAAAGGCTTCTCCGTACAGCTTTTCAAAATCAAAAATGATCTCATAATCGAGTACGTCATAAGCTTTCCAAAGCGGATGTTTGACTTCGTACTCCCAACTTTCCGTTGCTGATTTACGACTGTAGCCCCAGAAATGTTCGGTGATAAATTCGGTAATGCTTCCGGGAGCATAGGTTGTAGGTTCAGGAGCAGTCGCTACCTGAAAGAGCTGCCACTGCTCTTCGAGCTCAATGCCATAACTGAAGAAATTCTCATCGTGATTTAAATCATGTTTGTAGTGCATTTTATACACACTGTATTGCTCGTTATACAGCGTGTTTGCAACCCAGGCTATTGCCGGTTTCTGTACGATTTCTGAAATAAACACGGTGCCGCGTTTCCATTGTTTTCCGTCAAAATGCTTAACGTAAAATCTAAGATTGATTTCTTCAAAGCGCTTATGAAAAGGAATTGTAATGCCTTTGAGTTTGACATCGTCAAAAAGAAAGCCTACGAGACTCACGTAGCATTTCCCATCAAAAAAATCAAGTTCAGTATGCGCGGGAACATAGGGTAAAAGAATTTCAGGATCGATCGCGTAATTCGCAAAACATAGCTTTTTCCACGAAGCGGTAAGAAAACTCATTTACTTTTTGAAATATTTCGTTGGCGGAAGGAGCATCCCGAAGCATTCTCCTTCTTCTTTTCCTAAGTGTTTATGATGAATTTTGTGTGCGCGTCTAATTCCTTTTGCATACCAATTATTGGCATTTCTAAAAAGTTTAAAGCGCTGATGAATAAAGATATCGTGTACCATAAAGTACGTCACGCCATAAGCAAAAATACCAAGTCCTATAGGAAGACCAATCCATACATTTTCATATTGCCATAATAAGAAACAGCCAATACTGATTAAGGCGTAGAAGATGAAGAAAAAATCATTGCGTTCCCACCAAGAGCCGTGATCTTTATGATGATGATCTCTGTGTAACGACCATAAAAACCCGTGCATAACATATTTATGGGTGAACCACGCCATAAACTCCATAAGGGCAAAGGTGAGTAAGAATACGAGAATCCAGAGTGCTATTTGCATGTTAAATAAGATTTAGGCGGTACTTTACATAACTGCGGGCAAGTAAAGAGGCCTTTACATAATTAGGAACGCGAATGCGCGCATTTTTAATCTCAAGTGATGGCGTACTTTTTAACTTGCTTAAAAGCTTACGGTAGTAGCGATAAGCAGTGTAAACGCCAAATTTTGCTTCTACCGGCAATTTACAAATACCCGCAAGACCTTTTGCAAAATCAGCTTCGATTTCTACAATAATTTTTTGCTTAGAAGCCTCGTCGAGTTCGTTGAGGTTCGTATTGGGAAAGTACGTTCTGCTCAATTCTTCGTGGTCAGCTTTGAGGTCTCTTAAAAAATTTACTTTCTGAAATGCCGAACCCAGACTCATAGCACAGTCTTTGAGTTCGTCATATTTTTCTCGATCTCCCTTAACAAAAACCGTTAGACACATCAGGCCAACAACATCAGCCGAACCGTAAATGTAATTTTTGTATTCTTCTTCGGTTAAATATTTATTTTTGGAAAGATCCAGGCGCATACTATTCATAAAAGCATCTACCAGATGTTTCTCAATATTATACGTATGAAAGGTGTGCTGAAAAGAATTCAGAATAGGATTCAGACTAATTTTTTCCTCTAAAGCGTTTTCCAGATCAGCCTCAAATCGATTAAAAAGGCTTTCCTTATCGTAGGCGTGAAAGGTGTCTACGATCTCATCGGCAAAGCGCACAAAGCCATAAATGTTGTGTATGTCCTGCCTTATGCTGGGAGCGAGCATTCTTGTAGCTGTGGAGAAAGACGTGCTGTAGGAGCGCGTGACCGTCTCTGAGCAAGCTAGCGATACGTTGTCAAAAATTTGTTTCATTTCTTTTTCTTGTCATTTTTAGTTATTAGACCGGCCACTAGTTTACCGGAAATTAGGGCAGGTGGTACTCCCGGTCCGGGAACTGTCAACTGACCTGTGAAATATAAATTAGCAACTTTTTTACTTTTTAGTTTTGGTCTTAAAAATGCAGTTTGCAATAAGGTATTTGCAAGACCATAGGCATTGCCTTTATAAGAATTATACTGCTCCACAAAGTCTTTTACGCAAAAGGACTCTTTAAATATAATATTTTTTTTGACCGATTGCCCCGTAAGTTCTTCTAAACGATTGATGATACGATCAAAATACTCCTCGCGTAATTCTTGAGTATCGTGCAAGCCCGGAGCGAGTGGAATTAAGAAAAATCCAGCTTCTTTACCTTCTGGCGCCATCGCTGTATCACTGATTGATGGAAAATTGGCATAGAACAATGGAGCACCTGGCCACTTAGGTTTATCGTAGATTTCTACAGCGTGCTTGTCAAAATCAGTGTCAAAAAATAACGTGTGATGATTAACGTGCTCTAGCTTTTTATCAAACCCCACATAAAATAGGAGAGAAGAGGGCGCAAAGGTTTTTTTATCCCAATATGTTTCAGAATACTGTCTTAAATTCTTTGGCAGAAGTGTTTCGGTATGGTGATAATCAGCACCGCTAAGTACAATATCGGCTTTAATGGTTTTTCCATTAACAGTGATCCCGGTTGCGGTATTATTTTCGTTGACAATAGACTCCACATTGCTATTGGCGTGCATCTGTACTCCTAGAGATTCCGCTAAAGTAATCATACCTTCAATTACAGCGTGCATTCCATTTTTTGGGTGAAAAGTGCCAATTCCAAAATCAGCATAATTCATAAAACTATAAAAGGAGGGAGTATCACTAGGTTTCGCTCCTAAGAACAAAACCGGAAATTCTAAAATCTGAATTAGTTTAGGATTCTTGAATGCCTTGCGCACATCGCGACTGATGGTACTAAAAAAGCTTCCTATCTTTTTTATCGTTTGTGGAGTTACTAATTCCAGCGGAGAAACGCCCGGTCTATACACCAAATCTTTAATAGCAACTTCATAGTTGTTTCCGGCATCGTCAATAAATTCTTGCAATTTTTGTGCACTTCCGGGTTCAATAGCTTCAAAAGTTTCTTTGATTTTGCCTAAAGAATCGCCAATGGCAATAGAATCGTGCTTGCCAAAATACACACGGTACGCCGGATCAAGTTTGCTTATGTTATAAAAGTCTGAGGTTTTTTTACCAAAGTCGGCAAAAAAGCGGTCAAAAACATCCGGCATCCAATACCAAGAAGGTCCCATATCAAAGGTAAATCCGTCGCGTTTGTATTGTCGTGCACGACCACCCAAAGTGGCATTTTTCTCATAGATATGAACTTCGTGACCGGCTTGAGCTAGGTAACTCGCAGCGGCAAGTGAAGAAAATCCAGATCCAAGAATAGTAATTTTTTTAGGCATACAGTTTAGTTAAGTACATCGGATAAGGCTTCGATAGATTTAATGATTTTGACGTTTTCGGGCATTTCTTGCTGTTCAATTTTTTGAACCATTCTACCTAATAAATATAGCGGAATGTGTTCTTCTTCTATAGTTTTGTTGAAATGCTCAGCAAATTTGGCTACTCCCATATCGCAAGGATTTACCGTGAGATAGGACACAAAATGCGGATTATTATGTGTCTTTACGATGTATTTTAAATTTTCGATATGAATGTTCTGCCCTAAATAAACACACTTGTGACCGCGCGATTCTAATTCATAATTCAAGAACATTAAGCCCAGATCGTGAATTTCATTTTCGGGTAAAAACAAAACGAAAAGATTGTCAGATTTTTGTTCAACGGTGTTGATACAAGCATCAAGATTGAGTAGTATTTTCTGTTTAATAAGGTTAGATATAAAATGCTCGTGCGCCGGATTGACCACCCCTGCCTGCCATAAAAAACCAATTTTTTCTAGTAGCGGAATAAAAACCGAAAAAAAGAGCTCACTAAAGCCAAGCGTCTGTCGCAAGTGATTATACGTCTGGGAAAACAAACGTTGATCAAAATTCATCATCGCAATCTTAAACGAATTGATCGCGTGATGGTTGGCGCCCAGATCTTGCTCTTCAACGATCTCAGCCACTAGCGATGCAATCTCATTACTTGACCTTTTAGCGATCTTAGAAATCTTATAGTTGTGATCTAGCAAAAATGTTACGTTGAGTAGTTTTTGCAAATCATCTAAACTATAGGTGCGAATGTTTGTGGGGGTACGATCTGGATCTAGAAGATTATATCGGCGTTCCCACATACGTATGGTGTGGGCTTTAATGCCGCCAAAGCTTTCTAAATCTTTAATGCTAAAATTTGTCTTGACCGTATTCATAAGTAGATCTGGCGTATTCTAATCTACTCAAATGTACAGTTTTGTTTAATAGAATTGGTAAAAACTTCAACAAAACAGAAACTTTAGCATTGCTTTAAGAAAGGCTATACGGTATAAAATGGGATGACCTTAGATCTTAAACGTGATTCCGTCTTCAACGTTTCGATCGTATTTTTCCTTATCAAACTGATAGAGATAAGAACCTTTGCGTGACGAAGACATGTCTTTTTCTTCTAGTTTAACCAATACATCCAATCCATTTACCTTATTGATAAAATTACGTTTATCGAGCTTTTCATTTAGGATAGACTCATAAAGCTTTTGTAATTGGCGCATTGTGAATTTTTCGGGAAGTAATTCAAAACCTATAGGTTTGGAAATAGCGCGTCTGCGTAAGCGAAGAATAGCTTTACGCACCATCTCGTTGTGGTCAAAAATGAGTGAAGGCGCCTCTTCTATACTAAACCATTGCGCTGAATATTGTTCTATTAAATGCTCGTCGTGGTCTTCAATATTAATGAGTGCATAATAGGCGACAGACAGGGTACGCTCAGCAGGATCACGATCTACCTTACTAAAGTTATAAAGCTGCTCCATATAGATTTTGTCAAATCCTGTAAGGTGGTGCAGGATACGGTTTGCGGCGTCATCTAAAGTCTCTGTGTTTTTTAAAAACCCACCTATAAGCGACCACTTGCCTTTTTCAGGTTCGAAGTCCCTTTTAATTAGAAGAATTTTTAGGTCTTCCTGATCAAAACCAAAGATGATACAATCTACTGCAAGCAGCACTTTATCTTCAGAGTTGTAATTATTGAGTTGATCTGTCATTTTAAAATGGGTTAACGGGGTTGAATTTAAACCGTCGCAAATGTAATAATAAGGGTAAAAATAAAATAAATGTTAAGAATACAATAATAAAAAATCGTTATCGCAATGTTGTTTTGAAATATTCAACTGCTAAAGTTTAAATTTTTCTTAAAATAAATTTGTTTCATTGAGATATCTTTACTTACATTTGGAAATGTAAAATACACACTTATAATTAACTTTTAAACATTTGTTCACATGAAGCAAAACAAACTTTATGATTGTCTTTGCGTTTTTGAATACCTCTTTAAGAAAGGGATATTTCTTCTCGCAATTGTCTTGGCGCCCATTATGAGTGCTCAAGCACAAGAAAGCAAGACCATTACAGGTACCGTCCTGTCTTCAAACGGTAATATGCCTATTCCCGGAGTGAATGTTCTGGTTGAAGGAACCACTACAGGTGCGGTTACAGACTTTGATGGTAACTTTTCAATTGAAGCTAGCGCAAACGATGTATTAGTATTTACCTATCTAGGATTTCAAGAGCAACGTATAACTGTGGGTGAGCAGACCTCGCTTACCGTAACGCTAGAAGAGGCTTTATCCTCTTTAGACGAAGTCGTTGTAGTAGGTTATGGTACGCAGCGTAAATCTGATTTAACGGGAGCCGTTAGTGTTGTGGATACTGAAGAAATGACCAAGCAGGCTTCTAATGATGTTACACAAATGATGCAGGGGCGTGTTGCCGGTGTTACTATTACCAGTGACGGTCAGCCGGGTGCTTCGCCTAGCGTTAGAATTCGCGGGGTGTCAACCTTTGGCCAAGGAGCGAGCGCAGAGCCACTTTATGTTGTAGATGGTTTTCCTATCTCTGGAGGAATACGTGATATCAACCCTAATGATATTAAGTCTATTCAGGTTTTAAAAGATGCTACCGCAGGTGCTATTTATGGTAACCGTGCTGCAAACGGTGTTGTGATCATCACTACTAAAAGCGGTGCTAAAGGGAAGAAGTTTGCTGTTGAGGTAAACTCGTATTATGGTATTCAGACCATTACTCAAAAACTTCCTTTGTTGGATCGTGAAGGATACCAAATGATCAACAGCGAACTTTTAACGAATGCAGGACAGCCTTTGACCCCTGGTAATGATCCTAGTTCAGATTTGTATATAGATGATATAGATACAGACTGGCAGGATGAAGGATATAAGGATGGTTATATCATGAACCACAACTTTAATATTTCTGGTGGATCTGAGAAGACAAGCTACTTTGTGTCTTTAGACTATTTAGACAATGAAGGAACACTCGTGGGATCTGGACCTGACTATAAAAGGTATTCATTCCGTGTGAATTCTGATACCGAAGTGGGTAAATTCAATTTTGGTGAGAATGTATATATCGTACACTCTGACGAAAACCCATTATTCAATACGACTACAATAGGACTTCCTGGTGGTCGACCTTCTTTGGTAAACGACTTATTGCAAGCGGCGCCAACCATTCCTGTTTACGATCCTAATCGCTTAGGAGGTTTTGGTGGGGCAGATGCTACAATTCATCAGTCGATCACCCTTAACGTTCCTGGTATCAATACGCTTATTGAAAATCAAACCAAAGTAAATCGTGTATTAGCAAATTTTTACGCACAGTTTGAGCCTATTGAAGGTTTAAAATTAAAGACAAACCTTCAGTATGATAATACAGATATTGAAGATCAATTGTTTGTTCCGCAGTATGATTTGGGATACTTCTTTCCTAACCCTACCGCACAACTGCAGTATGGTTCAAGAAAGAGCAGCTCGTTCCTGATCGAAAATACGATCAACTGGACTAAAGAATTTGGTAAGCATAACCTTACTGTTTTGGCGGGTCAAACCTACCAGAAGTTTAATGCGCGCAATGTTTCTGCAACCGGTGTTGGTTTAACAGCGCCTTATGTAAAAAACTTGGTAAATGCTGAAAACTTCAGTGTTAATGACGACATTCAGAACTCAGCGATCAGTTCGTTACTAGGTCGTGTGAATTATTCATTTGATGATAAATACTTGCTTACTGCAAATATCAGACGTGACGGTTCTTCAAAATTTAGAGAAGAATTGCGCTACGATTATTTCCCTTCTGTAGGTTTAGGTTGGAAAATTCACAACGAATTTGAATTACCTGAATTCATTACTGCTTTAAAACTTAGAGGAGGTATTGGTGAAGTAGGTAACCAAGAAATTTTGAACTATGCGTATCAAAACACCATCAACCGTGGTATCCCATATTCATTTGCTTACGGTCGCGCTATAGGAGCCGCAGTTACAGCACTTGTTGACCAAGACATCAAGTGGGAAACTCGTGTGACGCGTAGTGTAGGAATTGATGCTACATTGTTTAATGGCGGTGTTGATTTTACTGCAGAATATTATTCAAACACTTCAAACGATGTACTTACTTATGTGCCAATCCCGATCTCTAATGGTTCTATTGGTTCACAATTGCTTACTAATGCAGGTTCGATCAAAAATAGTGGTATTGAACTTTCTGCAGTGATCAGAAAGCAGTTTGGAGATTTCTATCTTGAAGTTGCGCCAAACTTTTATACCGTAAACAACGAAGTTCTGGATATTGGCGGTCTTGATTTGATCTCATCTACCGGAGCTCGTACTGTGGTAGGAAGATCGTTAGGAGAGCATTACGGATGGGTTTATGATGGAATTTTTCAATCTCAGGAAGAGGTTGATAATGCACCATTTCAAACTCCCGGAACAGCTGCTGGAGATATTCGATTTAGAGATCTTGACGGTGACGGAAGCATTACAGATGAAGATAGAACTTTCTTAGGTAGCGCACTTCCAACGTTCAATTACGGTATCAACATCTCAGCACGTTACAAAGATTTTGACTTCACGATCTTTGGTCAGGGAGCTGGCGGAAATTACATCAACAGTAACCTGTATAAAGGCTTAATGCCAACAACGGGGTATACAAACTGGCACGAGGATATCTTAAATCGTTGGACTCCAGAGAATACAAATACTACAGTTCCTAGAGTGGTATTCTTAGATCCTAACAACAACGGTAGAGATTCTAACAGACCGGGATGGTTGCAAAAAGGAGATTACTTTAGAATTAATACGATTTCTTTAGGATATACACTGCCAGATACATTTGTTGAAAACATTCATATGTCAAGTGCACGTTTTTATGTGACGCTTCAAAATGTAGCTGTTCTTTCAAGCTATAAAGGATATAACCCAGATTTTCAAGCAGGTGTGTTAAGCCCTGGTTTTGACTACGGAACCTATCCTAGACCATTAACAACAATGCTTGGTGCTCAATTAAAATTTTAAGAAAATGAAAAAACACACGATAAAAGTTTTTCTAATTGCGCTTACCACAAGCTTGTTCTACAGCTGTGGTGATGAATTAGAAATCATAAACCCAAACCGCTTGGCGGCTGATGCGTACTATACCAATGAAGATCAGGCGATAGCTGCGGTAGATGCGATTTACAATACGTTGATCATAGACGGCTTGTACCAGCGTATGACGCCGGTTATTGGAGACGGTCGAAGCGATGAAATTAAATCTAGAAGTCCGTGGGCTTTCTTACAACAGACCAGTAATTTCACAGTTCCCGGTACAGACGATGCTGTAGGCTGGTGTTATGAGGGGTATTATATCACGGTAAACCGTGCCAATCAGGCTTTAGAGAATATTCCGTTGATTGAAGAGATGGATGAAGATCTGAGAGGTAGGTTATTAGGTCAAGCTTATTTTTTAAGAGCCTTGGCATATTTTAATCTAACTAACATTTATGATAATGTTCCTTTAGTATTGAGTGTTCCCAAAAGTGAAGATGATTTCTTTCCTTCAAATCAAGAGGTAACTCAAGCTACCATTTATGCACAAGTAGAGGCAGACCTTACTGAAGCTATCGCAAGTTTACCGGCAGATTATACTTCGGTTAGTGGCGCAGATAGTGGTCACGTGGGTAGAGCAACTTTAGGTGCTGCACAATCTTTAATGGGTAAATTAAAGCTATATCAAGGCGATTATGATGCTGCGTTACCTTATTTTAGAACAGTAGTTGAATCACAACGTTATGATCTAGCTGCGAATTATCAAGACCTCTTTTCTCAGGATCCTAGCGCAGAAGCGGCAAATCCGGGTCGCATTTTTTGGGCTGAATTCACACAGAGTTTAAATTCGGTTTTTAACTGGGGTGGTGATCCTAGTGTGAACTGGAGACAGTTTATCGCTTTGGCACCTACTTATTCAGGAGCTGATTTCTATGACTTTTTCCCTACGCAGTTTTTAGTTGATGAATTGTCATCAGAAAGAACCGTAGACGGAAATTTGGATCCGCGCTATGCGGCAACTATCTTGAGCTACAGCGAAGAAGAAGGTCTTACACAAGCTTATGGTCGTGATTATTTCTTAGACCGAAACTTGAATTATATCGCAAAATATACTTTGGCAAATTCAGGAGGAGATCCGTTTACCGCTGGTATTAATTACCACGTGATTCGCTTTGCAGATGTATTGTTAATGTATGCTGAATGTCTTGCGAATACCGGTGATATTCCTACTGCCGCGGCCCAAGTACAGCGTGTGCGTGATCGTGCAAATCTTCCGGATAGAGAAGCAGAATTTGCGGGGTATAACTTGACTCAGTTTATGAACCAATTAGCGCACGAGCGTGTAACCGAATTAGCCATTGAAGGGTTACGCTACTACGATATTAAGCGCTGGGGATGGTTAGAAGATTCTTCAAGGTTATCACAGTTACAAGCTAATGATGATGAGTTTGACACCTTTGCCAACGGTAGAGAATACCAACCGTTACCTCAAGGAGAGTTAGACCGTAATCCTAATTTAGTTCCTAACTCTGCAAACTAAGATTAGTTTAAATTTTTAAAGATCAAACCTTGAAAATCAAAAACCTATTTGTTTTAGTATTTGCCGTTGTGGTAAGTTCTTGCGCAGATAATAAAAAGTCTGAGACGCTCTTTGAGCGTCTCAGCGCTTCTTATACGGGTATTGATTTTGAAAATACAATAACCACAAATGATTTGATCAACATACTCAATTATGAGTACCTCTATAATGGAGGTGGAGTAGGCGTTGGGGATTTTAACAACGATCACTTACCTGATGTTTTTTTCAGTGGAAATCTTACTTCTAGTAAACTCTATCTCAATAAAGGAGCTATGCAGTTTGAAGATATCACTACAACTTCTGGTATTGATACTTCCGGAAAGTGGACAACCGGAGTGAGTGTGATCGATGTGAATCAAGACGGTTATGATGATATTTATTTAAGTGTGGGTGGAATGGGGAACAAAAGTGAGTTCCCCAATCTGCTTTACATCAATAACGGCGATTTAACCTTTACTGAAGCTGCAACCGAATACGGTTTGGCAGATCAGGGAGAGTCTATTCAAGCGGTGTTTTTTGATTACGATCTAGACGGAGATTTGGATATGTATTTATTAACCGGCGGCGGATTTGAGAATTCTGCAATCAGTGTTAGACCAATGCAAACTAACGGAAGCGCCAGAAATACAGATCGGTTATATCGCAACGATTACAATGAGCAACTGGGACATCCGGTTTTTACTAATGTTTCGGCAGAAGCCGGAATCACTTTTGAAGGTTTTGGATTAGGCGTTTCGGTATTAGATGCCAATAACGACAATTGGCCAGACCTTTATATTTCAAATGATTACTTATCAAGAGATTTACTTTATGTAAATCAACAAAATGGAAGATTTAACGAAGAGGGCTTGAACTATTTTGGGCATATGAGCCACTTTTCAATGGGGAATGATGTTGCAGATATTGATAACGACGGTTTCACGGATGTGATTACCGTTGATATGTTGCCCGAAGATTTAAAACGAAGAAAATTAATGTCTGGAGCCAATTCATACGACATATTTCAGATTGCCTTACGCTATGGCTACGGGCATCAATATATGCGTAATATGCTTCAGCATAACAACGGTGACGGAACCTATAGCGAAATAGGCCAGTTTGCCGGTATAGATAAAACAGATTGGAGTTGGGCTCCGCTTCTTGCAGATTTTGACAACGATGGCTTTAATGATCTGTATATAACAAACGGTTTTGGCAAAGACATTACCGATATGGATTTTGTGAAGTTTAGAGAAAGTAGAAGTTCGTCTTTTGGTAGTGGTGGCCAATTGCAAAAAGCAGTTAAAGACTGTCTAGTTACACGGCCAGCGATTAAGGTCGCTAATTATGCTTTTAAAAATGTAGATGGGCAGTCCTTCACTAAAAATACTGAAGCTTGGGGTTTTGACGAAGCGTCTATTTCAAGTGGCGCGGTGTATGCTGATTTTGATAACGACGGAGACCTTGACCTTATCGCAAGTAATATTAATGCTCCGGCTTTTGTTTATAAGAATATCCTCAATGACAGTTTAGGACCAGATTCAAACTATTTAAAAGTAGATTTAAAAGGTTCAAAAAATAATTTAAAAGGAATTGGCGCATCTGTGCGTGTTTATTCAGACAGTACTGAAAAAATTAGAGCTAACAATCCGGTGCGTGGTTTTCAAAGTACGGTGAGTACCACATTACACTTCGGACTGAAGGATACTAAAACAATTGATAGCTTGATTGTGCACTGGCCAGATGGCAAGCAATCTATTGAACGAAATATACAAACCAATCAGCAGTTGACATTGAGTTATGAGGATGCACAAGAGCTTAAGAATGTACCAGTTAAAAAACCGGGTATTCTAACACGGGTTAAAACAATGGATTATGAGCATATTGATCGTTTTAACAATGATTATGCTACGCAACCTTTGCTGATGCACAAATACTCTGAGCAAGGGCCAAGTCTCGCGGTAGGAGATTTAAATGGAGATGGTTTTGAAGATGTATTCATCGGCGGAAGCTATGGTGAAAATTCTACCATCTTATATCAGCAAAATGATCAAAGCTTTAAAAAGCAAGAACTCCCGGAAACAGAACTTTTTGAAGATGGTCAGGCTGTAATTTTTGATGCCAATAATGATGGTAAGTTAGACCTCTACGTGACCAGCGGAGGTACGGAGCGTTATGCAGGGCATAAAGCCTATCAGGATCGCTTGTATTTTAATACTACTTCAGGTTTTGTAGCACAGCCATTGCCCGAAATGCTTACGAGCACTTTAGCTGTGACGGCAGCAGATTATGATAACGATGGTTTTGTAGATCTTTTTGTGGGAGGTCGCGTGGTTCCGGGGAAATTTCCAACGGCGCCGCAGAGTTATATTCTGAAGAATAACGGTGGAAATTTCGTAAATGTAACGGCCGAGGTTTGCCCCTTTCTGCAAAATGCGGGAATGGTTACTGCTGCAACATTTAAAGATTACAACAAAGACGGAAAAGTCGATCTCATTCTTGCAGGCGAATTTATGCCTATAACGGTATTGGAGAATACAGGTAGGACGTTTGAAAATAAAACCGAAACACTCGGCCTCAGCAAAACAACAGGTTTATGGAATAGTATTGTAGCAGCCGATTTTGATAATGATGGAGATGTAGATTTTGCTGCGGGAAATATAGGCTTAAATACGGTTTTAAATTCGGGACAACATCAAGCCTTAAAAGTGGACTTTGCTGATTTTGACAACAACGGTTACGTAGATCCTATCTTTTCGAAATATGAGGAAGGGGCTTATTTTCCGATTGCTACACTAGATCAGTTAACGCAGCAATTACCACAACTTAAAAAGAAATTCCTCTATTATCACAGATTTGCAAAAGCAAACACAAGTGAGTTGCTTCAACTTTTAAAAACTCCTTATCAAACGCTTAAAGCCGAAGAGTTAAGAAGCATACTAATTGAAAATACAGAAACAGGATTTATTATAAAACCATTACCTAATGCAGCACAGCTGGCACCGGTAAATGCAATGCTTTGTGAAGATATTGATCAAGACGGATATCTTGATCTGTTACTGGTAGGTAATGATTACAGTGCAGAAGTCAACGGCGGGCGTTACGATGCGTCTTTTGGTACCACTTTGCTAAATACTCAAGATGGAGGCTTTAAAGAATTATCCCGTAAAGAGTCTGGTTTCACGCTAAAAGGAGATTCAAAAAGCATTGTAAAAGTACCTGTCAGTAATGACGATTTAATTCTAGTTGGTCGCAACGGTGATACGTTAGCGACCTTTAAATACTCAAATAAAAACACACACAATTCAAACACCAAATAATTACACTATGATGAACAAACTACAGCTTATAGGTGCATTTGTAATTGCATTTTGCAGCGTTACGGTGCTTAATGCTCAAGATGCAACCATTACCGTAAAACCTTCGGAAGATGCGCCTACGATCAGCAAGCATATTTATGGCCATTTTGCAGAACACTTAGGACGTTCTATTTATGATGGTTTTTATGTGGGAGAAGACAGTCCCATCCCTAATACAGATGGAGTACGTAATGATTTGATTGAAGCTTTAAAAGCGATCAAAATTCCTAACCTGCGTTGGCCGGGAGGTTGTTTTGCAGATACTTATCATTGGAAAGACGGTATTGGTCCGCAAGAAGATCGACCAACCATTGTTAACACTTGGTGGGGCGGTGTGACTGAAGACAACAGCTTTGGTACCCATAACTTTCTAAACTTATGTGAAGCTTTAGATACCGAACCTTATCTCGCCGGAAATGTAGGTAGCGGTACCGTAAAAGAGTTGGAAGATTGGGTACAATATGTGAACCACGACGGTACGAGCCCGATGGCCGATTTGCGGAAAGAAAACGGCCGTGAGAAATCTTGGGGAGTTACCTATTGGGGCGTTGGAAATGAAATGTGGGGCTGCGGTGGAAATATGGAGCCGGAGTTCTATGCCAACCTGTACCGCCAGTATGCAACGTTTATGGGCAGCTGGAACAACGAAGCCGGTTTATACCGAATTGCTTCGGGAGCGAATAGTGCTGACTATAACTGGACCGAAGTGTTGATGAAAAATATTCCTAAAAACTTAATCGATGGGGTTGCGCTGCACCATTATTCTGTGATTGATTGGGGAGCAAAAGGTCCTGACGTAACTTTTTCTGAAGAGCAATATTTTACCACAATGAAGTCATCTTTATTTATGGATGAGCTCATCACCAAGCACGTGGCTATTATGGATAAATATGACAAGAATAAAGAAGTTGATCTGGTTGTTGACGAATGGGGTGGATGGTACGAAGTACAAGAAGGGACGAACCCTGGCTTCTTATATCAGCAAAACACCATGCGTGATGCGATGATCGCAGGGACTACCTTAAATATTTTTCACAACCATAGTGATCGTGTAAAAATGGCCAACCTGGCGCAAACGGTTAATGTGCTGCAGGCTGTTGCACTTACAAAAGGGGAGCAAATGATCTTGACGCCTACCTACCACATTTTAAAAATGTATATGGTGCATCAAGGTGCGCAATTGATTCCTATGGATTTAGATACGCCAGATTATGAACTAAACGGTGATAAACTTCCTGCGATTTCTGCTTCGGCTTCAAAAGATGCTGAAGGCAAAACACATATTTCTTTAGTAAATATCGATGCACATAAAGAAAACACAGTAAGTATTGATCTAAGCGAATTAGATATCAAAGATTTTTCAGCTGAAATTTTAGCTTCAGAAAAACTTCAGGATCACAATTCTTTTGAAGATCCTAAACATATAATGCCTGAAGTATTTAAAGATTTTAAATTCAAGAAAGGAGTGCTAGAAGTGACATTACCGGCATTTTCTGTGGTGGTTTTAGAAGGAAAATAAACCTATAGCTATGAAAAGGAATAAAGAAATTACAAGGTTACTGTTTAAAGGTCTTTTGATCTTTACATTCTCGTTGGCAATTTCTTGCTCATCAGATTCACCGGTTGAAGAAACAGGGGAAACGCCGGAAACACCAACACCACCTGAGGAGGAAGAAGAGCAGCCGGTTGCCTCTAAAGTATATACGGTAGACAATATTACAGATACGTATTATGATGTCGCCGGAGTTGAAAATGTGGCAAACTGGGGGCCGTATAATGTACACGATCCATCAATTATTAAAGTCGGTAATACCTATTATTGCTACAATACAGATGTATCTTTTGGCTCAGATGTACGTCCCGGAATCCAGATTCGTAAATCAGAGGATTTGATCAATTGGGAATGGATTGGTTGGGTGTTTAACGGGTTGCCTGCCAAAGGCGCTGCGTATATCAGAAGCAAAGGCGGAACACCTTTTCAAGCACTTTGGGCACCGTATGTGATGAAGGTTGGTGACGAGTATCGCTTGTACTATTCTTTATCTTCATCTACCGGAAGATTAAGCACTATGGGGCTCGCTACTTCTGACAGTCCTGAGGGACCTTGGGTCGAAAAGGATTTGGTAGTTTCATCAGAACCGGGAGGTCCTGTGCAAACCAATGCGATCGACCCCTCGGTGGTGGTTACCCCGGCAGGCGAACATTGGTTCTACTATGGTTCTGCGTATGATGGAATTTATAAACTCAAACTAAACCCACAAACCGGTCTTGCTGCAAGCCCCGGCGATACAGGAAGTAGAGTTGCACAACGTGGTTTCACAAATGGAATTGTGAACGGAAATATTGAAGGACCCGAAGTGATCTATAATGAAGATCAAAACAAATATTATATGTTTATTGCCTACGATTGGTTGCAAACCAAATACAACGTGCGCGTAGGCCGAAGCGATACTCCAGATGGACCATTTTATGACTATAATGGTTTAGATTTCAATACGGAAGAAGATAACGGTCCCATGATTCTGGCTCCGTATCGCTTTGATGAGCATTCGGGTTGGCAAGGAGTTTCGCATCCCGGAGTATTTAAAGATGATAGCGGTCAGTATTATATGGCACATCAGGGAAGACCTGGTGAAAACAGCTTCTTTATGGTATTGCACGTGCGTAAAATTCACTGGACGGAAGACGGTTGGCCTATTGTTTCGCCTGAGCGATTTGCAGCTGTGGCGCAGACTACGATCACTGATGCAGACTTAGTTGGAAATTACGAACAAATCATTTTTGGATACACCGTCACACCGGGATATGCCGATGAACAACGCTATCCCGATTTTCAAAATTCAATTGATCTGACTTTAAATGCTGATGGAAGTATTAACACTAACGCCAATGATGTATGGAGTTATGACGCGCCGTGGCTTACGTTGAATTTTGGTGACGGAACCTTTGTAGATAAACTCTACGTAGAGCGTGGTCGTGATTGGGAAAATGAAGTAGAATCTACCATTTTACTTTCAGGATTAAATAATGAAGGAACAGCCATTTGGGGCAAAAAAATTAATTAAAATGAAAAAGCAGATTTATACAGTATTAGCAGTAACAGCACTTTTAGCAAGTTGTAAAACCACAGCACAGATTGAAGAGGTAAGTGTTGAACGTGGTCAAGCCCTTTTTGAAGAGCTTGAAGCTTCTTATAATAATCCGATTATAAAAGACAAATACACTGCAGATCCTGCGGCTTTGGTACACGATGGTCGCGTGTATATTTACGCCGGTCACGATATGGCACCTGACAATGAAGAACGCTACATTATGGATGAGTGGTTGCTGTATTCTTCAGACGATATGATCAATTGGAAAGAACATCCCGTACCGCTAAAACCTACCGATTTTGATTGGGCAATTCATTCAGCTTGGGCTGCTGAGGTAGTGGAAAAGGATGGGAAATTTTATTGGTTTGTGACCGTTCAACACGACGAGTCAAAACACGGTAAAGCAATTGGTGTAGCCGTGGCAGACAGCCCGGAGGGACCTTGGAAAGATGCCATTGGCAAAGCTTTGATCACTAACGATATGACCACGCAAACCGGCATTAGCTGGGATGATATTGATCCAACAGTTTTTATTGATGATGACGGTACGCCTTATTTATATTGGGGAAATCAGGTGTGTAAATATGTCAAGTTAAAAGACAATATGATCGAGATGGATGGTCCTATTCACACCGTTGATCTTCCTAAATTTACTGAAGCACCATACATTCATAAACGTGGCGACTGGTATTACCTGTCTTATGCTTACGACTTTCCGGAGAAAACCGCCTATGCAATGTCAAAATCCATTACCGGTCCGTGGGAATATAAAGGCATTTTAAATGAAGTTGCGGGTAACAGCAATACCAATCATCAGTCAATTATTGAGTTTAAGGATAAATGGTATTTCGTCTATCATAACGGAAGCATTCCAACACACGGAAGCAGTTTTCACCGTTCGGTTTGTGTAGATCGTTTATACTACAACGAAGACGGAACGATCAAACGCATCGTGATGACCTCTGAAGGAATTCAACCAGAAAACTAAACTATGAAAACGCTTTTTACCTTTTTTAGTTTTTTAGTTCTCAACAGCCTTTTCGCTCAAGACATCCGCGTTCACGATCCGGTTGCGATCAAGCAGGGCGATACCTATTATCTCTTTTGCACCGGAAGAGGAATTTCAGTATTCAGTTCGCCGGATTTAAAAAACTGGGAAAAAGAACCTCAAGTATTTACTGAAGAACCGGTTTGGGCAGATGATGTTGCGGCAGATTTCAATAATCATATTTGGGCTCCGGATATCACGTTCCATAACGGTAAATACTATTTGTATTATTCGGTTTCCGCTTTCGCAAAAAATACTTCAGCGATCGGTCTGACGGTTAATACAACTCTTGATGCAGACGATCCCAATTACAAATGGGAAGATCAGGGGATCGTGATCCAGTCGGTTCCTAATCGCGATTTATGGAATGCCATTGATCCTAATTTGATTTTTGACGAGGATGATACGCCGTATTTGGCATTTGGTTCTTTTTGGGAAGGATTAAAAATGGTAAAGCTTTCAGAGGATTTAAAAGCTATCGCGCAGCCGCAAGAATGGCATACGATTGCGCGCCGGGAACGTTCTTTTGATCTGGCAGATGCCAATCCCGGAGATGCAGCGCTAGAAGCGCCTTTCATCTTCAAAAAAGGAGATTGGTACTATGAGTTTTTGTCTTGGGATTTATGCTGTCGCGGCGAAAACAGCACCTACAAAGTAGTGGTAGGGCGTTCTAAAAGCGCGACCGGTCCTTATGTAGATAAAGACGGCTTAGCCCTAAATAACGGTGGCGGAACCTTGATCATCGAAGGAAATGAAAATTGGTATGGCGCGGGTCATAACAGTACCTACACGTTCGACGGAAAGGATTACATCATCTTTCACGCGTATGATGCTAATGATAATGGCGCACCAAAATTAAAAATTGCTGAACTTCAGTGGGATGCTGAAGGCTGGCCAACTTTAAAAGATAATGTTCTTGATTAAAATGAAATATGTTGTTGTTAGTCTGTTTCTACTAAGTGCTTTTGCCAAAGCTCAGGAGAAGGTTTCGCTTTTTCCATTAAATGCGGTTTCGGTAGAATCCGGAGTTTTTAAAGAAGCAGCACTAACCGATTTTAACTATATACAAGCGCTTGATGCAGACCGCTTACTCGCTCCGTTTTTGCGAGAAGCCGGTCTTGAACCTAAAGCGGATTCCTATACCAATTGGGAAAATACCGGACTCGACGGCCATACTGCTGGGCATTATATTTCAGCATTGTCGATGTATTATGCTTCTACGGGCGATCAAAAAGCAAAGGAGATGCTTGAATATGCCTTAGCTGAATTAGATCGCGTGCAAAAAGCAAATAGGAACGGTTACATTGGTGGCGTGCCGGGAAGCGATGCGCTTTGGGCAAAAATCAAAGCAGGAAAAATCAACGCGGGAAGTTTCAGTCTAAACGATAAATGGGTACCGCTGTATAACATTCATAAAACCTTCAATGGTTTAAAAGATGCCTGGATTCACGCAGAACTTCCACAGGCAAAGCGTATGCTCATTGAATTAACCGATTGGTTTCTGGACATTACAGCCGATCTAAGTGAGGCGCAAATTCAAGATATGCTGCGTTCAGAACACGGCGGACTCAACGAAGTTTTTGCTGAAGTTTACGCAATTACAGGAAAAGAAAAATATCTGAAACTCGCTGAAGATTTTTCGCAGCATGTTTTGTTGAAACCTCTAGCGGCAAATGAAGATATCTTAACCGGAATGCACGCCAATACGCAAATTCCTAAGTTTATTGGTTTTGAGCGTATCAGTCAGTTGGAAGAGGCTAAAGCCTATCACGACGCAGCATCTAATTTCTTTGATAATGTTACAACACAGCGTTCCATAAGCATTGGCGGTAACAGTGTGCGCGAGCATTTTAATCCTGTTGATGATTTCTCATCGGTGGTAAGCAGCGAGCAAGGACCAGAAAGTTGCAACACCTACAATATGCTCAAGTTGAGCAAACTCTTGTTTGAAGATACATCAGAAGAGCATTACATAGATTTTTACGAGCGCGGTTTGTACAATCACATTCTGTCTTCTCAGAATCCTGATGGTGGTTTTGTGTATTTTACGCCCATTCGACCTGGTCATTATCGCGTGTATTCGCAGCCGGAAACCAGTTTTTGGTGTTGTGTAGGTTCGGGAATGGAAAATCACACCAAGTATAACGAACTCATTTATGCCAAAAAAGAGGATAAACTTTATGTGAATTTGTTTATTCCTTCGGAAGTGAACTGGGAAGAGAAAAACGCTACACTTACTCAAAAAACAAACTTTCCTGAAGAAGCATTAACTGAACTTATTTGGAATAGCAAAAAGAAAACTAAGGCAACTTTAATGTTGCGCTATCCACAATGGGTAAATGCCGGTGAACTGAAGGTTTATGTGAATGATAAACTAGAGAAAATAGATGCGACTCCGGGTTCTTATGTTTCCTTAGAACGCAAATGGAAAAATGGCGATCGCATTAAGATGGAATTGCCAATGCATTTAAGTTTAGAAGAATTGCCTGATGATTCAGGCTATGTTTCTGTGAAATACGGTCCAATTGTTTTGGCCGCAGTGACAGGTGATGCAAATCAAGATGGACTTTTTGCAGACGATAGTCGAGGAGGTCATATTGCAGACGGTCCATTTTTACCTTTAACCGAAGCGCCGATGTTTCTTACTAAAGACGGAGAAGATCTTTTAAATGAGATCAAGCCGGTTGAAGGAGAGCCATTACACTTTACAGCACCAGGTTTATTTTATCCTGAAAAGTATTCAGATTTGGTACTTCAGCCGTTTTATAAAATTCACGAGAAGCGCTATTCGATTTACTTTAAAAAACAAACTCCTGAAGCATTAGCTGAAGAGCAGCGCAAGCTTGAAGAAAAGCAAAAGGCAGAAGCTTATTTGCGAGAGATCACATTAGATTTTGTGGCTCCGGGAGAACAACAACCAGAATCTGATCACGGAATTCTATCTGAAAATTCAAATAGTGGCTTAAATCAAAATAAGCACTGGCGCGATGCTACAGGTTGGTTTAGCTACGATCTTAGAAATAAAGAAGCTAAGGCTAAAACTTTGCGCGTGACCTATTTTGGTAAAGACGCTGGTCGCAAGTTTAAGATAATGGTAAACGAGACAACAATTGCCGAACCACATTTCAAAGGAACTCGTGGAAATGACTTTTTTGAAGTCGATTATACGATTCCGCAAGAACTTGCCGCAACTAATGAAATTCTAACCGTGCGCTTTGAAGCCGAAGAAGGTTCAACCACAGCCGGAATTTACGGCGTACGCTTATTGAGCATACCCGCAACTAAAGAATAAAAACGCATAAACACACTTATATAATGATCACACAAACAATTAAAAAAGCAGGACTAGCCGCTGTTTTAGCCGGTACTTTTCTGGCAAGCAATACGCTTTTTGCTCAAAAAGAATTAACGGTTGATATGAGCGAGACCATCGCACCCATTCAACCTACGATGTACGGAATTTTCTTTGAAGATATCAACTTTGCTGCAGATGGTGGTTTGTATGCGGAGATGATTAAAAACCGTTCGTTTGAATTTACGATCCCTATGATGGGCTGGTCACAGCCTAATAGCGACAGACATTCGTATAACAATGAATCTGGCTATGCATTGCCCGTAAAATACTTTGAAGGGGAAGGAAATTTAAACTTTTTACGCGTTCAGGTTAAGAATGCTAAAGGTTATGAATTGCACAATGAAGGCTTCCGAGGAATGGGAATCAAAGAAGGAGATACCTATCGTTTTACTTTTGATGCCAAACAAATGGAAGGTGCAGTTTCCGCAGTGAAGGCAGAACTTTTGGATGAGAAAGGAAATACCATCGCTGAAGCTTCAATTCCTGTTTCTGGTTCAGAATGGACAAATTATAAAGCTGAAATCGTTCCGAATAAAACCGTAATGAAAGGTTCTTTAAAGTTAACCTTTGAAGGTAACGGCGAATTAGGTCTTGATATGATTTCGCTTTTCCCAACAGATACGTGGAATGGTCGCGAGAATGGTTTACGTAAAGATCTAGTTCAATTGTTATATGATCTTGATCCTGGATTTTTAAGATTCCCGGGTGGTTGTATTGTAGAAGGGCGCACACTGGCGCGTCGTTACCAATGGAAAAAAACCGTAGGTCCTGTTGACGAACGCCCTAGTTTAGTTAACCGTTGGAACACCGAGTTTGACCACCGTTTAACTCCAGATTATTATCAGTCGTTTGGCTTAGGCTTCTTTGAGTATTTTCAGTTGTCTGAAGATCTAGGCGCAGAGCCACTTCCTATTTTAAGTTGTGGTATCGCGTGTCAATTCAATACCGGCGAATTAGTGCCTATGGACGAACTGGATCCTTATGTGCAAGACGCATTGGATTTAATCGAGTTTGCAAATGGATCGACAGATACTCCTTGGGGAAAAGTACGTGCAGATATGGGGCATCCTGAGCCTTTCAATATGAAATATATTGGAGTAGGTAACGAGCAATGGGGGCCGGAATATATCGAGCGATACAAAGTGTTTAATGAAGCTATTGCAGAAAAATATCCTGAGATCATCATAGTTTCAGGAAGCGGACCATTTCCTGATGGAGACTATTTTGAATACGGAATGAAAGAGCTTAAGGAAATAGGTGCAGAGATCATTGATGAGCATTATTACAGAAGCCCGGAGTGGTTTAGAGAAAATGCAACCCGTTATGACAGCTACGACCGTAATGGTCCTAAAATTTTTGCCGGAGAATACGCCGCGCAAAGCGTCGCTATTGCGAGTCCCGATAACAAAAACAATTGGGAAACTGCATTATCTGAAGCTGCATTTATGACCGGTTTAGAGCGCAATGCAGAGGTAGTTCAGCTTACTTCGTACGCTCCGTTGATGGCACATGCCGAAGGTTGGCAGTGGACACCAGATATGATCTGGTTCAACAACTTAGAATCTTACGGTACACCGAATTATTACGTTCAAAAATTATATTCAACCAATAAAGGAACCGATTTGATCTCAGTAACTCAAAATGGCAAAGACTTGGTTGGGCAAGACGAGCTCTATGCTTCAGCTACTTTGGATTCAGAAGCTAAGGAAGTTGTGGTGAAAGTTGTGAATACTTCAAGCGATGCTCAAGAGATTCAATTGAACTTTAAAGGAAAATCAATCAAGAATAAAGGTAAAGTGATCGTCTTGAAAGAAGAGAACCTTACGCAGGAAAATTCATTTGATGCGCAAGAGGCAATCAGTCCGTCAACCGAAGAGGTCAAAGTAAAAGGAGACTCAGCGAGTTATGAAGTAGCTCCTTACTCATTAAATATCATTAGAATACCGGTAAAATAAATTATCTTAAAAAAAATCTAAAAATATTAAGTGTGAAATATACATTTTTAAATAGATTATAGTAGATTTGTTAGGCAGTAAGATTTTAGTTTATGAAAGAATATGTAATTGGTCTTGACTACGGATCAGATTCTGTACGTGCAGTTCTCATTGATGCCGTTACAGGAACAGAGATAGAAGCAGAAGTAAGCTATTATAAACGCTGGAAACAGCGTTTATTTTGTGACGCTTCAGAAAATCGTTTTCGCCAGCATCCTTTAGATCTTTTAGAAGGTTTAGAAGCAACCATAAAAGCGGTAGTTTCAAGAAGTGGTGTATCGGCTGAAGCTGTAAAAGGAATTTGTATTGATACGACCGGATCATCACCGATTCCGGTTACTAAAGAAGGAATTCCTTTGTCGCTTACCGAAGGTTTTGAAGAAAACCCGAATGCGATGATGGTACTCTGGAAAGATCATACCGCAATCGCAGAAGCGAATGAGATCAATCACCTTGCACGTAATTGGGGCGGTGAGGATTTTACGAAATATGAAGGAGGAATCTATTCTTCAGAATGGTTTTGGGCTAAGATTTTACACGTAGTGCGTGAAGACGAACCTGTGAAGCAAGCGGCATACTCCTGGATGGAGCATTGCGATTGGATCACTTTTGCGCTGCTTGAAAACGTAGCCTTAGAAGATTTTAAACGCAGTCGCTGTGCAGCCGGACACAAAGCTATGTGGCACGAGAGCTGGGGTGGCTTACCACCTGAAGAATTTTTAGAAAAACTAGACCCTTATCTGGCAGAATTAAGAGGCAGACTTTATACTGAAACTTTTACTTCTGATGAGGTTGCCGGTCACTTAAGCGCCGCTTGGGCTGAAAAATTAGGCCTTTCTACCGCAACTAAAATCGCAGTAGGAACTTTTGATGCACACGCTGGAGCTGTTGGAGCTAAAGTTGAAGAGCATACACTGGTGCGCGTAATGGGAACATCAACGTGTGATATAAGCATTTCGTCACCAGATGTCGTTCACGATAAAACCGTTCGCGGTATTTGTGGTCAGGTTGACGGCTCTGTAATACCGGGCGCTGTAGGTTTAGAAGCAGGACAATCTGCTTTTGGAGATTTGCTAGCTTGGTTTAAAGATGTATTGAGTTGGCCAATTGATAATCTTGTGCTTACTTCAGCTATTCTTTCCGCAGAACAAAAGGAGCAACTAAAAGAAGAAATAGAATCTGATTTTATCAGAAAATTATCTGATGCAGCAGAAGCGATTCCGCATAGCGAAGCAATTCCTGTTGCTTTAGATTGGATCAATGGTAGACGAACTCCAGATGCAAATCAAGAGCTTGAAGCTGCGATCACGAACCTGAATATGGGAACACGTGCTCCGCATATTTTTAAAGCCTTAGTAAATGCGATTTGCTTCGGTTCTAAAAAGATCTTAGATCGTTTTGATGAGGAAGGTATCGAGATCAAATCTGTTGTAGGTATTGGCGGTGTAGCGCGTAAATCTAAATTTATTATGCAGTCATTGGCAAATACACTCAATGTACCTATCAAGGTTGCAGCTTCAGATCAAGCTCCCGCTTTAGGAGCGGCTGTTTACGCTGCTGTTGCTGCAGGCATTTATCCTAATGTCATTGAAGCCAGTAAAACTTTAGGAAGTGATTATGAAGCAGAATACCTTCCGCAGGAAGATCATTTAGCTGAATATGCTTCATTGATGCAACGCTATGAAGTTTTAAGTGACTTTGTCGAGAAACATATTACCAAACCGAAAAAGAACATCAAAGAACATGTATAAATCTTTAAAGGAAGAATGTTACGAAGCTAATATGGAGCTAGACGCTTTAGGTCTGGTTATTTACACTTTTGGTAACGTAAGCGCGGTAGATCGTAAAAATGGTGTCTTTGCCATTAAACCTAGTGGAGTACCCTACGAAACCTTAAAACCGGAAGATATTGTTATCGTTGATTATGATAACAACATTGTAGAAGGCGATAAACGTCCTTCTTCAGATACCAAAACACACGCGTATTTATACAAGCATTGGGAAGATGTGGGCGGCATTGCACACACGCACGCAACCTATTCGGTAGCTTGGGCTCAAGCACAAATGGACATTCCTATTTTTGGAACCACACACGCAGATCATCTGACGGCAGATATTCCGTGTGCGCCGCCGATGCACGACGACCTTATTTCCGGGAATTATGAACACAACACCGGGATTCAGATTCTAGACTGTTTTAAAGACAAAGGTTTGGATTATAAAGAGGTTAATATGGTACTTTTGGGTAACCACGGTCCTTTTGCTTGGGGTGAAACTGCTGCAAAAGCAGTTTATAACAGCAAGGTTCTAGAAGAAGTTGCCCGTATGGCGCAATTGACACTTCAGATCAATCCTAATGCACCTAGACTTAAAGATTCGCTTATAAAAAAGCATTATGAGCGTAAGCACGGTAAGGATGCTTATTATGGGCAGGGCTGCTAATCGTTAAACTAATCAATTACAATTTCAAATTATGGGATTAATCACATTTGCCGCGTTTACCCTTCTGGTTGCGGTTATTTCTTATTTCGCTTCGCGTAAGACTGATGAAACAACTTCTGACGGATACTTTCTGGGAGGGCGTAGTCTTACCGGACCTGTGATAGCAGGTTCTCTTTTATTAACCAACCTTTCTACCGAACAAATCATAGGTACAAACGGGGTAGGTTTTAGCGAAGGAATACTCATTGCAGCTTATGAAATCGTTGCCGCTGTGGCTATGGTATTTACGGCTTTTGTTTTGCTCCCAAAATATTTAAAAGGCGGAATTTCTACCATTCCTCAATTTTTAGAGAAACGCTACGGAAAACTTACGAAAACGATTGTGTCCATCCTGTTTTTGATGGCCTATGCGATCTCGATGCTTCCCACGGTATTGTATTCGGGAGCTTTGGCGATCAATACGATGTTTGATATTCCGGAGCGTATGGGACTTGATCCTGAAGCTGCGCTTTGGGTAACCGTGTGGGGAATTGGACTTATAGGATCTATTTACGCCATTTTTGGTGGATTAAAAGCTGTTGCGGTTTCTGACTCGATTAATGCTGTTGGTCTGATCGTAGGAGGTTTGTTAATTCCTGTTTTCGGTCTAATGGCTGTAGGTAACGGAAGCGTTTTTGAAGGATTGAATGTAGTAACTACTAATCTTCCTGAAAAGTTTGAAATCCTAGGTGGACCTAATTCGTCTGTGCCTTGGACCACCCTATTTACAGGTATGCTTATCGTGAACTTCTATTATTGGGGAACCAATCAAGCGATCATTCAGCGTGCACTTGGAGCAAAAAATTTAGCCGAAGGGCAAAAAGGTTTATGCCTTGCAGCTATTGTAAAGATATTAGGTCCTATTATTGTTGTACTGCCTGGAGTTATTGCTTTTGAATATTTCAACGGAAACCTTGACAATGCAGATGAGGCTTACCCAATGCTCGTAAAAGCAGTACTACCAACCGCGTTTGTTGGATTCTTTGCCGCAGTATTGTTTGGTGCGATCTTGAGTTCGTTTAACTCCGCCTTAAACAGTTCTGTAACCTTATTCGGTCTGGACTTGTATAAGCAGTATTTCAACAATAATGCTTCAGAAAAACAAGTGGTACGCGCAGGAAAAACCTTCGGAATCTTTTTAGCCATTTTTTCTATGGCGTTGGCACCCTTACTTTACGGAGTAGAAGGTGGTATTTTCAACTACCTTCAAGAATTAAATGGTTCGTTTAGTGTACCTATTCTTGCGATCATTTTGGTTGGGTATTTCTCCAAACGTGTTTCAGGAAAAGCCGCCAATATCGCAATTGTTTTTGCAGTAGTAACCTATCTGGTTACGCTTTACGTTGTAAAACCTATTATCGCCGGCAATGCAGTAGCGGCCGCAGAACTTGCAGGGGTAACTGATGCTTCAGAGCTTGCAATGGTCGCTAAAGACGCGTTCCCTAGTTTCTTACATATTATGGGAATCATCTTTGTCTTGGTTCTTATCATCTTGTTTACCGTGAGTAAATTCTTTCCACGTCAAACAGATTATCTTGAAGAATACACCCGCCAGGTTGATATTACCCCTTGGAAATACTTAAAACCGGCAGGCGTTGTGATTTGTATCGCAGTGGTAAGTATTTACGTTTATTTCTCCTAATCAATATTTAAATAAAGCACATTATATTAGAAATTATGAATTATAACATTGATCATCTTGAGGTTTGGTTTGTAACCGGAAGTCAACATTTATATGGAGCGGAAGCTTTAAAACAAGTAGCAGATCACTCTAAGAAAATTTCAGAAGGACTTAACGACGCTGCGGCTGTACCTGTTAAGATCGTTTATAAAGATCTAGTTACTACCCCAACCGAAATCACTGATTTATGTCTTGAGGCAAATAGTAACAAAAATTGCATCGGTTTAATTTTATGGATGCATACATTTTCACCGGCGAAAATGTGGATTAAAGGATTGAATATTCTTCAAAAGCCTGTCTGCCATTTACACACACAATTTAATGCAGAAATCCCTTGGGGCGAGATTGATATGGATTTTATGAATCTTAATCAATCTGCCCACGGTGATCGTGAATTTGGTTTTATGATGTCGCGTATGCGTAAAAAACGCAAGGTAGTTGTAGGCCACTGGCAAGATGCTCGAGTGCAAACGAAATTAGGCGTATTTACACGTGTAGCTTTAGGATGGAATGAATTCCAAAACCTTAAAGTAGCCCGTATTGGCGATAATATGCGCGAGGTTGCAGTAACTGAAGGGGATAAGGTAGAAGCACAAATGCGTTTTGGGTTTACCGTAAACGGATTTGATTCTTCAGACATTGTGGCGAAGATCAATGAGATCAAGCAAGAAGATCTTGATGCGTTATTAAAAACCTATGAGACTGAGTACGAACTGCATGATTCTATAAAAGAAGGTGGCGAAAAGCGCCAGTCTTTAGTTGATGCAGCAAAAATTGAATTAGGCTTAAGAGCCTTTTTAGAAGAAGGTGGTTTTGGTGCGTTTACAGATACGTTTGAAAATCTTGGTGAATTGAAACAATTACCGGGAATCGCTACGCAGCGCCTTATGGCAGATGGTTACGGTTTTGGTGGAGAAGGAGACTGGAAAACAGCAGCCTTGACGCGTGCGATGAAAGTGATGGCCATTGGTCTTGAAGGAGGAACTTCGTTTATGGAAGATTACACCTACCACTTCACACCACAAGGTTCTTATGTGCTAGGTTCACATATGTTGGAGATTTGTCCATCTATTGCTGATGCTAAACCAAAATGTGAAGTACATCCGTTAGGAATTGGCGGTAAAGAAGATCCGGCGCGTTTGGTGTTCAATTCGCCGGCAGGACCTGCGATCAATGCTTCATTAGTTGATATGGGTAACCGTTTCCGTTTGATTGTAAACGAAGTTGAAGCCGTTAAGCCGGAAGCAGATCTTCCGCATTTGCCGGTAGCTCGGGTACTTTGGGATTGCAAACCCAATCTTGAAATCGCAGCAACAAGCTGGATTCACGCGGGAGGAGCACACCATACGGTGTATAGCCAGGCGGTAACAACTGAATTTATGGAAGATTTTGCCGATATCGCAGGCATCGAATTACTTGTGATCGACGATCAAACCCGAGTGCGTGATTTTAAAGATACGATAAATGCTAACGAAGCTTATTATCATATCTTTCAGCATCGTATGTAAGTTTTAAATAATCGAATTATGAAATTAAATAGAAATCTTTTAGTTGTTCCTGTTGTATTAGGAATGGCCCTTTCGATGGTAAATTGTAAAAATGAGCCGAAGAAAGAAGAAACCGCCGTGGTGGCAGAAATGCCTGAAGCAAGCATTACCAAGTCAGACTTTGGTATGACTCCAGATAGCATCGCTGTTGAAAAATACAGCCTTGTTAACGTTAATGGAATGGAAGTGGATATCATCACGTACGGTGGTATTATTACCAGCTTGAAGGCACCTAGCCAAGACAGCACGTTTCAAGATGTAGTACTCGGTTATGATACTTTAGAGGAATATACTACGACAGGAAACCCAACCTTTTTCGGAGCTTTGATCGGGCGCTATGGAAACCGTATTGCTAAAGGTAAATTTTCTATAGACGGTGAAGAATATCAATTACCAACTAACGACGGACCAAACAGCCTGCACGGTGGAAAAGGTTTTGATAAAGTAGTCTGGACCGCTGAGGAAATTGAAGACGGCGATAACGTAGGCTTGAAGTTGACTTATACCAGTCCTGATGGTGATCAAGGCTATCCGGGGAATTTAGAAACTACTGTGGTTTATACACTTCAGGCGGACAATACGCTTAAAGTAGATTATGAGGCAACTACAGATAAGGCAACGGTTGTAAATCTTACTCAGCACTCGTATTTCAACTTATCTGGTGATTTTGACAACACTATTTTAGATACCGAAGTAATGCTGAATGCAGATCATTATTTACCGGTTGATGAAACTTTAATCCCAACAGGGGAGTTGCGTGCTGTAGAAGGTACACCTTTTGATTTCCGCGAAGCGAAAGCGATTGGAGCAGAAATTGAAGCTGAAAACGATCAACTTAAAAAAGGTCAGGGTTATGATCATTGCTGGGTTTTAAATGACGAAAGCGGAGCGATGCATTTAGCCGCTACAGCTTATGATCCACGAAGTGGAAGATTCTTAGAAGTGATGACCACAGAGCCTGCGATTCAGTTTTATACCGGGAATTTCTTAGACGGGACTTTACCGCAAAAAGGAGGCGAAGGTACGTATGCTTTGAGAAGCGGTTTCTGTTTAGAAACACAGCATTACCCAGATTCACCTAACCAGTCTGAATTTCCGTCTACTGTTTTAAAACCGGGAGAAACGTATAGCACAACTACAACCTTTAAGTTTTCAGTAAAATAAAAATGCGTTAAGCATTTGTGTTTAGATGAAAAAGCCCAATGTTATTTACATTGGGCTTTTTGTGGTTTACGAGCGTTGCTTCAAATTTTCCTCGCAGAGGGAAATAATTTGTTCAATACGTTTCTGCCGTGTCGCTTCTCTCTTAGCTTGATTGAGCCAATACAAATAGCTTTTGCGATAGCCCCGGGCAAAATTCTCGTAGTTCTCAAAAGCTTTAGGATTGTTTTTAAATGCCGCCTGAAGATCATCCGGAATGATTCCGTTTTCTACATCGTCTAAAGCCGTCCACGAACCGTTTTCTTTTGCAATTTCAATAGATTTATGACCACTTTTGTGCATTAGACCATCTTGAACTAATTGTTCAATATAGGCTTTGTTTACGGCGCTCCAAACGCTTTTGGCATTTCGCTTACAGAAGTACTGCTTACGCCTGTCTTCATCAATTTTTCTTACGGTGCTGTCGATCCAGCCGTAACAGATTGCGACTTGAACCGCTTCTTCCCAGCGCATACTGGGTTGTTCAGATGTCACCTTGTAGAACACAAGATCGACTCCGGTATCACTTTCATGATTTTCATGCAGCCAGGCGCGCCATTCTTCGGCATTTTTAAAATAGAGTAGTGGACGCTTGGGTTTGGTCATTACTAGTTGATCTCTTCAAATTCGATATAGAAATTACGATCAATATTAAAATCGGTGATCGGCGCATCAAAAGACTTGGTTTTCCATTCAGCAGAAGGATAAATCCATTCTTTCTGGTCATTTACGTGAATTTGAATAGGCATATCAAAACCTTCCACAATATCCGCATAGCGGAATTTTAACGTGTTCCCGTCAATAGAATATTCTAACTCCGGAATCATCGTTGTACGTAAATATTGCTCCCAGAATTCCGTTAGGTCAATACCGCTTTGTTCACTAATATAGTTTTCAATCTGAGCGGTGGTAACGGTTTGATGATAAAATTCTTTATTCAATCCGCGTAGAATCGCACGCCACTTTTCATCATCCTCAATGAGTTGTCTAAGGGTGTGCAGCACATTGGCCCCTTTATAATACATATCTCCGCTTCCTTCGTGATCTACGCCATAGGTGCCTATAATGGGGCGATCGTTACGGATAGCGCTTCGGGTTCCTACAACATAATCTGCTGAAGCTTCTTTTCCGAAGAAATAATCCAGATATAGATTTTCAGAATATGCCGTAAAGCCTTCGTGTACCCACATATCGGCAACATCTTTATTGGTGATGTTGTTGGCGAACCACTCGTGCCCACTTTCATGAATGATAATAAAATCAAATTTTAAACCCCATCCGGTACCCGAAAGATCACGGCCTAAATAGCCGTTTTCATATTTGTTTCCGTACGTCACATTACTTTGATGTTCCATTCCTAGATAAGGCACTTCAACCAATTTGTACCCATCTTCATAAAATGGATAAGGTCCAAACCAATGCTCAAAAGCTTCGAGCATCATTGGTACCTGCTTAAATTGTTCTTGAGCTTTGTCAAGATTTTCTTTAAGCACATAAAAGTTTAGGTCAAGCGGACCTTTTTCACCTTTATAAGTTTCTGAAAAATGCGCATAATCTGCAATGTCAGCACTTATGCCATAACTATTGATAGGATTTTCAACACTCCAATGAAACGTATTCTTATCAGCAGTTGAAGAAGAATCAACCAATGTACCGTTTCCTACAGCAGTCAAGCCCTTAGGAACTGTAATGTATAAGTCTAAACCTTCAACCTCATCATAAGGAATATCTTTATTAGGCCACCAAATAGAAGAGCCAATACCCTGATTAGCATTAGCTGCAAAGGCTTTACCCTTGGCGTCTTTTTGCCAGGTCCAGCCACCGTCCCAAGGAAGGCGTGCTCCTTCTACTGGTTTGCCTTCAAAAGTTATGGTAATTTTATTAGAAGCTTCTTTTTTCTGTTTTTTCTGAAGTGAAATAAAATAGGCTGCGCCGTCTTTTTTGATCGCTAATTTCTTGTCGTTTTGAGTAGCGCTCAAAATTTTCATCGGTTCTTGCAAATCAATTTGCAAGGTTTGATAAGGCTCTAGTACTTTATAGGTGATGGTGTTTGAACCTGAAATGAACTTATTGTCAGGATCAACAGTCACTTTTAAATCGTAATGGCTGACATCCCACCACGCCCGTTCTGGCGTAATACTTCCTTTTAAGGTGTCTTGATGTGTGAATTGGTGCTCTTGAGCAAATGCAGTCAGGCAAAAGAAGCCTAAAAGCATTGAAAATAGTTTGTGCATTTTGAGTATTTAAAAACTGTAATTCAAATGTTGTTCCAAAAAAAGAAAAATTAGCGCATAATAGCATTAGGAAAAACCACGACACTTTCGTGACCGTTAGCACCTACAGCAGCCACACCAAAAAATGAATTGTCAATTACAATTCCGTCTAAAGTGATTTCTGAAACATCACCCACATAGCGGCTGTGATCCCAAGTAGGAGAGGTAGTGTCACGCCAATAGATTTTATAACCAAAAGCTCCGTCTACTTTACTCCATTTGAGTTTTACATCAGCTTCTACAATACCACCAATCTCAACAGTTTCTGGGGCGGGAGGTGCCCAAGCTAAGCTAGCCAAGTTGATCGCATTTACTGCGGTAAGTTTTGCTGCATATGGGAAATTAACATGTTCTACGACATCGCCGTAAGCGATACCATCTTCCGTGCGAATGTCTTGATGCTGCTGGGTGTAATTTTCATGTGCTTCCATAATGCGAATTCCGGCGAAGCCCAGATCATTAAAAGGTCTGTGGTGCCCGCCGCGACCAAATCGATCTAAACGATAGATCATCATCGGGTTCATTTCCGGCATATAATCTTTTACATTTTTATGTACATAACGTGCCAGTTGGCGCGAATTTCCGTCAACTTCTCCACCATAAAATCTTCGGGCCCTGCGTTGATTTTCGGTTTCATTTGCAGGAACGGGTTCAGAAAAAATTCTAAAATCGCGATTGCTGATCACACCGTCTACCCCTTTGATATTTCCTATCATATCATTATTTAGAATCCCGATGATATCCCAGCCTTGTGCCGTTGCATAATCTGCAAGTCCTTTACCACCAAATAAGCCTTGCTCTTCACCAGACAGACCAACGTAAATGATGCTGTTTTCAAATTTGTATTTAGACAAAACGCGTGCAGCTTCCATAGTGCCCGCCATTCCGCTTGCATTGTCGTTTGCACCCGGAGCATCAGTTGTAAAATCGGTTGCATCGCTCGCGCGAGAATCTATATCACCACTCATAATGATAAACCGATTAGGATATTTTGTTCCTCGTTGAATTGCCACAACATTGACCACATAGGTTTGTTTTGGAATACGGCTGCCCATACTTGGAGTTACCAGATCTTTCTGATAAAAAACTTCAAGGCAGTCGCCGCAATTTTCTGATGTTTTTTCAAAATCAGCTTTTATAAAGCGTCGCGCCGCGCCAATGCCACGGGTGTCGCTAAGGGTATCGCTAAAGGTATTTCGAGTTCCAAAGCCGGCGAGCGTGCGTACATCTTTTTCAATTCGATCTGCAGAAACCGCATCGATGATGCTGTAAATACGTAAATCTGTTTCTGAAGGCACATTGTTTTGGGCAAACAAAGCTGTGAAACAGCAAAGGAAAGCGAGGGTAAAAGGATACTTCATAGTGTTATTTAGGGTTGAAAAAAGTACGAGCAGTATTAGAAAAAATACTGCTCGTGATAAATTTATGCTAATTTATTGGCATCACCAAAGGCTGAAATACCACCAATGCTTGCCTTGAGTTAGTTTACTACGATGCAGCAAACTTTTTAAGCAAGTCTCGTACACGATCGGTATCGTCTACATAATATTTTGCTGCTGTTTTTTGAAGTCCTACTTTGATCGTAAATGCATCGTCAGGAAGGTCGTGAAACATGTATTCATCAGTCCAATCATCACCTATTGCAAATTTAAACGTGTAGTCTTTCCCGAAAATATGCTTGGTCACCGCTTTCCCCTTATGAATGGTACTGTCTTTAATTTCCAATACTTTATTTCCGTCAAGAACTCCAAGTTCATTATTCGCCGAAAGTTCTTTCAATACTGTTGAAAGTTCACTAGCACGTTTTTCGCCTAAATCAGGATCGGCATTTCGGTAATGCCAAGCCAATGAATAGTTTTTCTCCTCGATAAATGTACCTGCGGTGCGGTCAACATATTTCTCAAGAATAGGACGCACCGTTTCCATCCAATCATTTTTAAGATTTTCTGTTACTGCCCATTCTCCGCCTACAGGACGTTTCCAAACGCCGTGTTCTGCGATGAGTGTGATAGGCACATCTTGCCACCAAGTCCCAAGTGTATGGCGATCGCGACCGCTAATGATCACCACCTCAGTGTTTTTTTGACTGTGAATGGTTTTTATTAACTCGAGTAGTTCTTCATCAGGGCTTGCGTCTTCCGGGTTGTTTACAAAACCTCTTAAAGTCCCGTCATAGTCTAAAAATAAAATACGTTTTTGTGAAGCTTTATAAGCGTTGAACATTTCTTCTTCCTGGTCGGTACGCATACGTATGGCTTTTACAATATCAGATTTATGAGCGGTGTCTTCTAACGAATGCATAAAGTCGTGTGCCCACTTCTCTACATTATAGCGCTTTAAACGTTTTTGAAGGAATTTATTGCGTTTGATCTGTTCTGCTTCGGGCATTTGCATCGCCTGTTTTAAGGCATCGGCGATCTCTTCAAAATTATTCGGATTAATGATCAATGCTTCGCTCATTTCTTGCGCAGCACCCGCCATTTCACTGAGAATAAGTACTCCCGTTTTATCTGTTCTGGTAGCGACATATTCCTTTGCAACGAGATTCATTCCATCTCTAATCGGTGTCAGCAATGCGACATCACAAGTAGTATATAAATCGATTAGATTTTCAAAAGGCATTGAACGATAGAAATACCAGATGGGCGTCCAACTTACGGTTGCAAATTTTCCGTTAATTCGTCCTACGAGTTCGTCTACTTCTTTTTTCAACAACTGATACTGCGGAACATTAGAACGCGAGGGGACAGCAAGCATCACCAAGCGCACCTTTTCTTTAAACTCCGGATACTTTTCTAAGAAGTATTCATAAGCGCGAATGCGATTTGCGATCCCTTTGCTATAATCTAAACGGTCTATAGATAGGATCATCTTTGCATCGGGAGTCGAATCAATATGTAAATCTAAGCGACGCTGAAGCTCTGACTGATTTTTAGCAGCATCGTGCTTGGCAGCGGCTTCAGAAAATTTTTCATAGTCAATTCCCATAGGGTAGGAGTTCACCGTGACGATGCGGTCTTTTAAGGTAATCTCGTTAAAACTTACCTCTTGTCGCAGAATACGCGAAACCGAACTTAAAAAGTGACGCTGATAATCATAAGTATGAAAACCAATAAGGTCTGAACCAAGCAGACCTTTTAAAATTTCTTCTCTCCACGGGAGCGTTCTAAAAACCTCATAAGAAGGAAACGGGATGTGTAAAAAGAATCCAATCTGCACATCGGGGCGCTCTTTTTTGATTAGCTCGGGCAAGAGCATTAATTGATAATCGTGCACCCAAACGGTGTCGCCTTCCTCGATGTTCTCTAGAACTACTTTTGCATATTTTTTATTAACCTCAACATAGGTTTGATAGCTTTCCTTCTCAAACTCTGTATATTCCATAAAGTAATGGAATAACGGCCAAATTGTACGGTTAGAAAAGCCATAGTAGAAACCATCAATGTCTTTTTCGGTAAGTGAGACAGGTACACACTGCTCTTTTTTTGCGGCAGCGACAACCTCATCTACCAGTTCTTCTGGTGTTTCTTCTTCGGTTAGGCCGGTCCAACCAATCCAGACACCGTTACTGTCTCTATGTACAGATTTCATTCCGGTTGCTAATCCACCTACACTTGGCGTCGCTTTGATGGTATTATTGTCAATTTGTAATTGTAAAGGCAGTCGATTTGAAATAATGATAGTTTTACTCATAAAAACAGGTAATCGGAGGGTTAGATTTTTTGTGATTGCTTAAATTTCGGAAAATCGTAGCGGTTAAGCTATACGTTTAATAGAACTTTAGAATTTTTATTCCCTTATGGACAATTTGAATTATGGAATTATAGGCAACTGCAAGAGTGCAGCACTTATCTCAGACAAAGGCTCTTTAGATTGGTGTTGTCTGCCCATTTTTGATTCACCTTCGGTTTTTGCTAAACTTTTAGATGAAGAAAAAGGAGGTTCACAGAGTTTTGAGGTCAGTGACGCTTATACCATTACCCAGCAATATATGTGGCAAACCAATATCTTACGCACGATGTACGATAATGGTACCGATGCTTTTGAGGTGTTTGATTTTATGCCCAGGTATGAAAAGCGAAGCGGCTCTTTTTACGCCCCACCTGACATAATTCGATTTATACGATTAGTTAAGGGTGCGCCTAAATTTGTGTGTAATTACGATCCCAAACTAGAATATGCCAGTACCGAAACTATCACTGTAAATAAAGGGGAATACATAGAAAGTTATACTAATGAAGGGAAATACGATTCCCTTTATTTATATACCAATCTAGAAAAGGAAGCTATACTCAATAAGAAAGAAATTACCCTAGACGGCAATGCTTTTCTCTTGATGTCTTATCATGAAAAACTGATGGAGCAAACGCTAGACCGTGCATATTTGAAGTTTCAGCGTACTAAAGTATACTGGATGAACTGGAGTGAAGCGACCACAAAATATCCTTTATATCAAAACGAAATTATGCGTAGCGCGCTTACCTTAAAGGCGCTTACGTTTGAGAAATCTGGTGCTGTTCTCGCTGCTGCGACCACTTCATTACCCGAAACTATAGGCGAAGTCCGCAATTGGGATTATCGATTTTGTTGGGTGCGTGATGCTTCGATGGTGATTCGGGTGATCTCTAATTTAGGACATACTAAATATGCACAGAATTTTCTTCAGTTTATCATAGATACGCTTCCTGATAAAGATGAGAAAATGCAAATTATGTATGGTATCAATGGAGAAAAGGAACTCACAGAGCATACGCTAGATCATCTTTCAGGCTATAAAAATTCGGCACCGGTACGCATTGGTAATGCAGCTTACGTTCAAAAGCAAAATGATATCTACGGAATTCTGATGGAAGTGATCTATCAGCAATTTATTCAGTTTGAAACGACACTTGAAAATAGCGAAGAGCTGTGGACGGTGGTTCTCGGAATTGTGAAAATCGTTAAGCGCCATTGGCAAGAACCCGATAAAGGAATTTGGGAATTGCGCACCGAAGATCGTCACTTTACCTTCTCAAAATTACTATGCTGGGTGGCAGTAGATCGCGCCATTAAAATTGCTGAAGTCTTAAACCGAAGACGCCATCTTGAAGAATGGGATGTGTTGCGTAAGGAAATTCACGACGAAATTCATGACAACGCCTGGAATGAGGATATGCAGGCCTACACACAGTATTACGGTTCAAAAGATATGGATGCATCGACACTCCTAATGGAGCAATATGGCTTTATTGATGCTAAAGATCCTCGCTTTGTTTCTACAGTAGAAGCCACCGAACGCGAACTTTGTAAAGATGGCTTGATGTATCGTTATAAAAATGAAGATGACTTCGGTGAACCGAGCTCGTCGTTTACCATTTGCACATTCTGGTTTATTGATAGTTTATATAAGGTAGGGCAGAAGCAAAAAGCGATAAAGTACTTTGATCAGTTGTTGTCGTATAGCAACCATTTGGGCTTGTTCAGTGAGGATATTGATTTTAAAACGAAACGTTTACTAGGGAATTTCCCTCAAGCGTATTCTCACTTGGCATTGATAGAAACAGCTACCAATTTTGCAAAATACGGTCAAGAGGATGAAGAAGAAACACAGTTTAAACCTATTTTGTATTAAAGAAGATTTAGCTTTAAAATATAAGAGCGGCTTTGAAGCCGCTTTTTTTATCAATAGATCTGCTAAAAGTTAAAATGCTAAGTGAATAACTATTAGAGTATTAATTTTGAAGTGTTTATTAAATGTAGTTACTTTGTAATAACTTTTAAAATTATGGAAACATCAATAATCAAAATTGGAAATTCAAAGGGACTTCGTTTAAATAAGACCATTTTAGAAAAATACGGTATTAAGGATAAGGTTGAACTTATACTTGAAAAAGGACAGATAATTCTTAAACCGATCAAAACACCTAGAAAGGATTGGGAAAAGGAATTTAAAAAAATGAGTGAGAACGGAGATGACAAATTATTAATGAATGATGTGTTTGATGACGAAAACCTAGAGGAATGGAGTTAAATCAATACTCAATTGTTCTTGTAAACCTAGACCCAACGATAGGGAGTGAAATAAAAAAGACAAGACCTTGTGTTATCGTTTCACCAAATGAAATGAATAAATACTTGAATACAATCGTGCTTGCACCTATGACCACTAACTTAAAAAGGTATCCCACCAGAGTTGCTGTAAAACATAATGGCAAAAAAGGAATGATTGCCATTGATCAAATCCGAACTGTTGATAAAGTTAGAATTATAAGAGTTTTTGAAAATCTAACAAAAGCTGAAATCAAAAAATGTAAAGAAGTAATTAGAGAAACCTTTGTAGATTAAAAAAGAAATTTGGCAAAAATTATTTTACCTACTTCAACGTAGAACCAAGCGACTATTACAGCTGTGACGTCGATTTACTGTCTCGCCTCCATAATACGCTTCATACTTACATCTTCGTAGTTTCGTTTAACAAAAGCTAAAGCCGTTTTTACGATTTGACCCATAGACTTTGCTCGTTTAAATTTCATATCCATCGTGTAATCGTACAACTGACTGCGTAATTCTTTCAGATTCTCTTCAGTAGAAATGTTATCGTGCGTCATACATTTTAAAAGTCGGCGTAATCTGTTTTTTGAAGTGATAATACGCTTTGCTAAAACCGCACGTTCTTCCTCGCGATATTGTTCAATAGATTTATCGCGTAGCCGGTTAGAAACTAACTCAACCATTCTGAAGTTTTCCTTAAAAATGTGTGGTTTGTAGACTTTAAAGTTTCCTTCGTAAGCTTGCTGGTCAAAATCTATAGCGCGTATTTTATATTTAATATGATCAAAGTCGTGGGTTGGGATCACGACATAATTATACGAGCGCATATCACCCAATAACAAGATCATACAACGTTCATTAAACTTTACAAATTCTTTAGCCAACTGCGCTTTACCCACATCATCACATTCTTCGAGATAATCAGAAATAAAAACATCTCCGGGAATACCCACGATATGTTCCTCGATTAAGGTGTCTTTATAGACCAAAAAGTTAATACGGTTAGGCGATAAAATATGCTCGAGATCCAGTCCATAAATACGACTGGCGTCAGCTTTTTTTACGTAAAAATAGGTGTAGTTATCATTAAAAATATTATTGACTTTTATTCGGAAAGGCTTCGAGTTTCCAAACGTACAATAATCAATAGCAGTCACACTTAAAAAAGGAAGCACATTCTCGTTTCCGTCAGAATGTAAAATCGCATACACGCGCTTTAAGCTTTCTTCAATTTCTTTACGTTCGTGTTCCGGGTAGTAGACACTGATCCATAAAGTGTCTTTGTCATTTTTATCGTAAATATTTATTCCGCCGGAAAACCGCAAAAGGTCATCATAAAAAACAGGTATTTGCGTCAAACGATTGTATTTGTTCAAATACTCCTCTAAGCGTTCTCCAATGGGATATGTAGGCTTTTTACGAGACATTAATTTATCTTCCATAGCAGGCAATTTTGATGAATTTGATAAAGAAAAACTACTGATTTTCTAACGTGATTCTGATGTAAAGGTACTAATGCGATGTAACAAAACATAAGCTAAACCGTCTTGTTAGGGAACGTTAATTCTAAAAATACGCTTTTGGAAACAATTCTTACACTAAATAATCTCACCAAACATTACGGAAAGGTTAAAGCGGTAAACGATCTGAGTTTTACTATTGAAAAAGGCAATGTTTACGGCATTTTAGGCCCTAACGGAAGTGGGAAATCTACAACCTTAGGTATGGTCCTTAATGTGGTTAATGCAACTTCGGGAAACTTTAAATGGTTTGACGGAAGTGACACCACCCACAATGCGCTTAAAAAAGTAGGAGCGATCATCGAGCGTCCTAATTTTTACCCGTATATGACCGCTGCTCAAAATTTGGAGTTGGTGTGTACTATTAAAGCTGTTGACCCAAGTAAGATTGAAGAAAAGCTAGAGATCGTTCACCTGCTCGACCGTAAGGACAGTAAATTCAGTACATTTTCTTTGGGAATGAAGCAGCGTTTGGCCATTGCTTCAGCGCTTTTAAATGATCCTGAGATTTTAATTTTAGACGAACCAACAAATGGTCTAGACCCTCAGGGAATTCACCAAATACGAGAGATCATAAAGAACATCGCTAGTGGTGGTACCACAATTTTGCTTGCTTCACATTTACTAGATGAGGTTGAAAAAGTGTGTTCGCATGTGGTGATTATTAGAAAAGGAGTGAAACTGTATGCAGGGCCGGTAGATGAGTTGAACGCAAGTCACGGCTTCTTTGAATTACGTTGTGAAAAGCAAACTGAGCTTATTCAAGTTCTAGAACGTCACCAAGATTTTGCTTCAGTAAAAGAAGAAAACGGACTCGTAACCGCATTTTTGAAAAATCCGCTTACAGCCGAAGAGCTCAATACCCTTCTTTTTACTCAAGGCATTGTACTTTCCCATTTGGTGAAGCGCAAAGAAAGTCTTGAAGAACAATTTTTACAACTTACTGCCAACCTTAACTAAGATTTTATGCTACGATTACTCACTATAGAATTTTATAAATTAAAACACAGTCGCTCTTCAAAAGTACTGAGCATCGCCTATTTTGTGATCTTATCATTTATTGCGCTTATCGCTTCGATAGAATTTAATCTCGGCGATTTTCAGATTCGTATTGCAGATCAGGGGATTTTTAATTTTCCGTTTATCTGGCATTTTAATACTTGGGTTGCGGCTACGCTTAAGTTTTTCCTGGCGATCGTGATCGTATCTATGATTTCTAATGAATATAGCAACAGAACGCTCAAACAAAATTTGATTGATGGCTTGAGCAAGAAAGAATTTATGCTGTCTAAGTTTTACACGGTGATTGCGTTTGCTGCTTTATCTACGCTGTTCATTTTTGTGATGACATTGATCTTGGGCTACTCGTTTTCTGATTATACTGAATTTAGCATCGTTACCCGAGAGATGGAATTTCTTCTTGCATACTTCTTCAAGCTGGTAGGATTCTTCTCTTTCTGTCTTTTCTTAGGGGTTTTAGTGAAACGTTCGGCGTTCGCGTTAGGCTTTTTATTTGTGTGGTGGATCTTCGAAAATATCTCTTACGGAATTCTGCGTTGGCAAATAAATGCTGAAACAGCAGATGCAATCGTACAATTCTTTCCGCTGGAAGCGATGAAAAACCTGATCAATTTACCTTTTCAACGATTGAATTTTATTGAGACTGCCGCAAATCAATTACAGGCAGATATTCAAATAGATTACGCGGTGCATTGGTATGAAGTTGGTATAGTTTCGGTATGGATTTTCTTGTTTATCTACGGCGCCTATAGATTATTGATGAAACGAGATCTTTAGAAATTGAAGCGTTCCTCAAAAGCATTTTCAGCTTAAACCGAAAAAATATAAGATATATCGATAGTTCTTCGGTAAGCATTTTTAATACATTAAATTGTGGTCCTATTTAATTGATCAGGAATTTAGTTAATGCGCCAACTTATACTTTTTGGACTTATAGGACTGCTACTGGGGAGTGTTGCCCGATCTCAAGGACAAGCGAATAACTGGTATTTTGGCGGCGGTGCAGGTTTAAATTTTAGTTCCGGGACACCAAGAGCATTAACTGATGGTAGCTTGTATACCTTAGAAGGCTGTGCATCTATTTCTGATGATGACGGAAACTTATTGTTTTATACCGATGGATCAACCGTTTATGGTAGCGATCACAGTATTTTACAAAATGGGACCGGTCTTTTTGGCAATTCTTCAAGCACGCAATCAGCACTTATAATACCGCAACCCGATACGCCGGGAATCTATTACATTTTTACTGTAGATGCCGTAACACGCGTAGGAGAGGTGCATCAAGGAGTTAATTATTCTATAGTCGATTTTACTGCAAATCCTGACGGAATAGTTAGAGATAAAAATACCCGACTTTTAAACTATGCTGCTGAAAAATTAAGCGCTGTAATTAAAAGCTGTGATGATAATAGTGTGTGGTTAGTTACCTTATCATCGGCATCGGGTACGCAAACCACGGTCAATACGTTTTATGCTTACCAGCTAAGTTCGGCCGGGTTGAACACAACTGCGGTGCGTTCTAATGCAGGTTTTAACTCCAATGATCCCAGAGGAAATTTGAAGTTCTCACCTGATGGGACCAAGCTTGCGATTGCTAACGCTTCAGATGGTTTGTATTTAGCCGAATTTGACTCAGAAAGTGGTCAAGTATTCAATACACAACGCCTAACGATTAACGGAAGTAATTTTGCTGCTTACGGCGTTGAATTTTCACCCAATAATCAATATTTATATTCAGCAAGTTCAAACAATGCTGATACTGAACTAGGAGCGGGAAATCATTTTTCCTCTTTAATTCAGTATGATCTAGAAGCTGCTGACATCAATGGCAGTCAAGTTTCTTTAAATGAAAGCGGATATTTTAGAGGAAGTTTGCAACTTGCGCCTAACGGTAAAATTTATAGAGCGCTGAGCGCATCCTACACCGAAGGACTTAACTATTTAGGAGCTATTGAAAATCCCAATGCAGCAGGGCTTGCGGCAAGTTATAATGATCGAGCAGTGAATTTAGGTAGTGGTATCAGTTATCAGGGATTGCCGCCTTTTAATCAATCATTGTTTAATGAATTAGACATCATTCAAAATGACCTAAGCTCAACAGAATTATCGCTTTGCGATGGTGATAATTACGTTTTGGGTTATGATCCGGTTTCAGGAGCATCGTATTCTTGGTATCGCGATGACGTGCTGATTCCAGGGGCCACAAGCAATCAGTTGTCTATACGACAGCCGGTCGCAGCAAGCTTACCGTATACAGAAACTTATGAATTTCGTTTAGACCCTAATGACGGTAGTTGTGAAAAAGTAGGGGTGGCAGAAGTTACGTACTATGCGTATCCGCCAACAGTTTCTGGGGTTTCATTGATACAATGCGAAGATGCTGCTACCGCAGATGGTTTAAGTATATTTAACCTTACCGAAGTTGAAAGCACGCTTACCGGTGGCGATACCACTTTTGAAGTAGTTTACTACCAGACGATTGCAGATGCGAACACTAGCAGCAATCCGATTGATCCCATAGGTTATGAGAATACCACGCCCGTTGAAACCGTCTATGCACGGATCACCAATCCGGCTGGTTGTTCAATCATC